>Ga0209955_1000039_pt1 | contig 53842 bp, 48 predicted proteins | sample SalPonA_A_H2O_MG_FD_185716 | JGI IMG/M metagenome (GOLD analysis project Ga0209955, IMG submission 185716) | Water microbial communities from South San Francisco under conditions of wetland restoration - Salt Pond MetaG R2A_A_H2O_MG (SPAdes)... | ecosystem: Environmental > Aquatic > Non-marine... | reverse complement strand
GTTCCCCGCATCCGAACTGATCTCAGGCATCGCCGATGGACTCAGTCCAACAAACAACTTATCGATATCAAAATCCACAATGAAAACCACATCACCGTTCTCGCTGATGTTGAAGTTTCTTTTCTCAGTGCGCTTCAAGGCTAAATCTGGAGTAGCCAAACGCCATGAGAACTTATTTTTGGGTGTAGTAAAGGTGGTATCCCCCGCATCAAATACACGACCTTCGAGCTGAAAGAAGCTGTGACCAAATGCCTGACCGTTCCATACATCTCCGCTGCTCAATGGATTAGTAGCCTCCAGAGCCGTTGGCGGAGTAAAAGCACGAGCGCTATCCAAACCGATGTGATAGTCGATTTGACCATTATACGATCCGCGCGGTAAATACGCCAGCTTCATACGCTCTGTCGTAAGCACATCGACCATCGTTAAATCACTTTCGGTTCGAACTGTATCTTCTTCATTGGCACTGATATACTCAGCGTGTGAGAATGTCATGTACAAATGGTCCAGTTTAATTACGTCACCATTAATCATGTAGACCTTACCTGTATCGAGGACTTCATTACCAAAGTACTTGTACAAACGGATATGAACGTTTCTATTGTCCAAAGCTGCTGGATCTACGATTGGAATATCTCTTTCACAAGAAACGAATACCAGCAGCGCCGCTATTCCTAAAATTACGTGTCTCATTCGTCTTTTACTTTCAAAAATTCTGGAGCTTGCTCAATAGCCTCCATAATTTGGTCTAACAAATCGTCATTCCCTTTACTAAAATCCAATTCTAAGGGCTCCTTAAAGGTAATGTTTAGAAGGTTACCTGTACTCTTCACAAACATACCCGTTTTATCAAAGGCTCGGCGGAATCCATCAATGACCACTGGAACCACTACTGGATTCAATTCTCTTATTAAATGGACGGTGCCGCGGCGACCCTTGACAAAAGGTCGGGTGGTGCCTTGAGGAAAGGTGATCGTCCAGCCCGTTTCCATAGCTCTCTTGATATTTTCTATATCCTTAGGATCTACCGCTCTGTTCACGTTTTTACCTGCTTCTCGCCAAGTCCGTTTGATACTTACCGAACCTGCATATTGCATCAATTTTGGCAACAACCCACGTTTCATGGTTTCCGCTGCGGCCACAAAGAATATATTCATCTTGGGACGGAATAGCGTGAAAAAAGGAACTCTATTATAGATGTTGTTTTCCGCAGCATTGAAGACCTGATACATGGCGCTTACATCTGCAAAGTAGGTCTGGTGATTAGAAACGAACAGTACACCGCGCTCTGGTAGATTTTTAAGCTTATCTCCCCCTACTATCTGAACACTATTCAATCTGAAAAAGCGGTACCAAGTGATGAGGCCAAACACGAAAATCACGATGCGTTTGATCAACAAATTGTATCCGAAGCTGTCCTTTTTAAATGGATTTAACGTCATGCTGTTCTTTCTATTCGCTTTTTGCGAGGGGCAAATATAACGCTTATCGAAGTAGGGCTACGAATTCCGCAGTCATCATCGCAGTTGCTCCCCAAATCACCTCTCCTTCCCAATGATAAGCTGGAACTTTCATTTTACCCATCTTCGTTTCCACTGTGGTTTCTCCTACCAAATCATCCGAACAAAGAGCGTCAAGTGGAATAGAAAAAGTATACGCTACTTCTTTGGGATCCAGAACCAATTCTGGCCTTCTCTCCCCATAGCCCAAATAAGGGTGCACCATAAAATCACTGGGCGGGATATACAAAGGACTCAAAGGACGAATGACATCCACTTGTACTGGACTCAGGCCAACTTCTTCTTCAGCTTCTCGCAGAGCAGTGGCTTGAAAATTAACATCTGATGGCTCTACTTTTCCTCCCGGAAAGCTGACTTGACCACCGTGCGTTCCATCGTAAGCGGGACGACGCATGAACAAGAGTTCTAAATCCCTCTCCCCTTGAAAAACATGAAGTAGTACAGCCGCCTTTTTTGCCGAATCTATGCGCTCTTGGCTAGGCATCGTCATCTTGCGGTACCACGGCATCATCGCATGCCCCAAATCCTCGGAAGCAAAGGTTTTATTGCGTGTTTCAAAAAATTGGGCTGCATCCATAGAAGATAAATTTACCCTCTAAGTTGGGTAGCCCATTTACGCTATGTATTTTTGTTTTCTATCACCCCTCTAATACCGATAACAAATGACTATTACCCAATTCAAATACATTGTTGCTGTTGACAACCACCGCCACTTCGCGAGAGCAGCAGAGGCCTGCTTTGTGACCCAACCCACGTTGAGCATGCAAATACAAAAACTTGAAGAAGAGCTCGACATCTTAATTTTTGACCGAAGTAAACACCCTATTGTTCCAACACCACTTGGAGAAAAATTGATCGAGCAAGCACGTAAAGTCATTTACGAATCTGATGTCCTAGAAAATATGGCCAAGCAAATCAAAGGGTCTTTCGAAGGCGATTTGAACTTGGCCGTAATACCGACTATCGCCTCTAGCCTACTTCCGAGATTCATTCCGGAATTCACGAAGAAGTATCCCAAAATCAGACTGCGCGTGGAGGAATTGAAGACCGAAGATATGATTGAAGCCTTGCGCACAGATCAGATTGATGTAGGTATCGCAGCGACGCCACTGGACGAAAAGGGAATTATGGAACAAGCCTTGTACTACGAGCCGTTTATGGCCTTTGTACCGGAGTACCATCCGATGAGCAAGGACACCTTCCTACTCGCTTCTGAGATCAATTCGAAGGAGCTTCTTTTACTCAATGAAGGGCACTGCTTCCGAAACAGTGTCTTGAAGATTTGTAACGCCACGGATACTGGGAGTAGTGGATTAAATATGGAAAGCGGGAGTTTCGACACCTTGGTGAAACTTGCGCATCGCGGACTAGGCATGACCCTACTCCCCTACCTAACTGCCATAGATCTGCCTGAAAAATACCGTCCGTTTGTCAAGCCCATTGCCGAGCCTACGCCTTCGAGAGAAATCAGCTTATTGTACTCACGAACTCAACTCAAGCTGGAATGGATCAACGCCGTCGGTGAACTTATTCGCGCAGGAATGCCGGCCAAAGTGCTCGAACAACCCGAGCAACTCGTTAGCCCATAAGGGTCCCCAAATAGCCCAGTGCAACCAGCACGATCACAGCTAACACATTCAACACTGCTCCACTGCCCATCATGTAGGGTACGGTCAGTTTTCCTGTGGAGAAAACAATCGCATTCGGTGGTGTGGCCATGGGTAACATGAATGCACAGCTCGCCCCCAACACCAGCGGTAGTGCTAGAAGTTCCATTGGGAGATTAAAGGCTACAGAAAGAGAGAGCACCAGTGGCAGCAATGCTGATACTAAAGCCATATTACTTAAAAACTCAGTGGCAAATACCCCTAGAACAGCCATCACAAAAAGCCAAAAGACCAAAGAGGCACCTTCCACAGATTGAAGTACCTGAGCCAGGTTGTCGAACCAAACACTAGATTGTAGGGTTCCCGCCAAAGCTAAGCCTCCGCCAAAAAGAACGAGAATACCCCAAGGAAGTGAACGTGTATCTTCCCAAACCAGAATGGGCTTTTTTTCAGCAGTAAGCGCAAAGAGTAAGACTGCCGAAAGCAATGAAATGCCTGTGTCGCTCCAATGCACTTGTCCAACCCACCCGTTTAAATATGGACGAATGATCCATAGCACAGCGGTCAAAATAAAAATTAGGCTAACGCGCTTTTGCATAGGGCTCATCCGACCCAATCCCCGCCACTGTTCCTCTATCCAAGCAGTGGTTTGTGCCAATTCCGTTGTGGATGATTCCCCCGGCAAGCCGCGTCGCAGCAGCACATATGCAATAACACCAATGCTTAGTGAAGCGCTCAATCCGATAGGCAACCACTCAACAAACCCTATTTCACGAGAGAATTGGTCACTTAAGAAGCCTGCAAATATCATGTTCGGAGGAGTCCCAATAAGTGTCGCCATTCCACCAATATTCGCACTCCAGGCAATGCTCAATAAAATAGGGCGACTCATCGCCTTTGACTTCTGTTCCGGCAAAACTGACAATACACTAGTTGCTATTGGGAGCATCATCATCGAGGTCGCCGTGTTTGAGATCCACATCGACATAAATCCAGTAGCTAGCATGAATCCTAGAAGCAAGCCTTGATTCCCCGAACCCGTTTTACGTAAGATCCACAATGCTATTCGGTAATGGAGATTCGTTTTTTCTAAGGCCAAAGCCAGTACGAATCCTCCGAAGAACAAATACACCAAGGGGTGCGCATAATAGGCACCCATCGCTTTTGCCTCCGTAATTCCTAAAGCCGGAAAAAGCAGTAATGGAAGTAGTGCTGTAACGGCAAGGTGGACCGTTTCACTCATCCACCACAAGAGCATCCAAATACCTACGCCGAGCAGCGCATAGTCCGGCGAAAATTCGCCATACCAAGAAAAAAGAAATGCTACGATCGGCCCTAAGGCACGCACTAGGAGTGTACTTTTGTTCATGAAAAAAGTGCAGTATGAAATTGGTTTTCGCAACGCATAATGCGGGTAAGTTACAAGAGGTAAAGGAATTATTGGCTCCTAAATACGAAGTTATTGGACTCACCGAGCTCGATGATCATGAAGACATTCCAGAAAACGAACCTACTTTGGAAGGAAATGCACTGGTTAAAGCTCGCGTAATCTGGAACAAATATGGATTGAGCTGCTTCTCCGATGATACCGGATTGGAAATCAAAGCTTTGGGTGGCGATCCTGGCGTTTTTAGCGCGAGATATGGTGGAAAAGAGAAAGATCCAGAGCAGAATATGGCCAAGGTGCTGGAGGAATTGAAAAATCATGACGACCGATCTGCACGTTTCCGCACCGCAGTCGCTTTAATTCTCAATGGCGAAGAATTTCTTTTTGACGGTATTGTAGAAGGTACTATCCGTAAGAGCAAAAGTGGCGCTAAAGGATTTGGGTACGACCCTATTTTTCAACCCAAAGGTTACGCCATAACTTTTGCTGAAATGGACAGCAGTGAAAAAGGAAAAATCTCCCATCGAGGCCGAGCAATCAGCGCATTAGCAGCATTCTTAGCGCAGCAGTAAAGCACTACTGGTCATCTGCTTCGATTTCTTCTGGACGATTAAAGAAACTAAAGTTTACATGGCCATAGCGACGGTGTTCCACAAAACCCGGTAAGTGACTTAGATCGGTTAGATCACTGTGTTCAATGATCGCCTCCCCTCCTTCAGCTATCAATTCATTTTGAATAATACCTGTGGCCAATTCCTCATAGCCTTCAAAATCATAAGGAGGATCTGCAAAGACAATATCGTATTGGGTCACGGCACGTCTTACCCACATCAAAGCATCACCTTGAACCGTTTGTATATCTATGCCTAACTCTTCTGCAGTTTTTGAAATAAATCGAATACACTGCTTGTTCATATCCACCGCAGTCAATTCCACGGTACCTCTTGAAGCAAACTCGTAGCTAATGTTACCGGTTCCCGCAAACAGATCCAACACGCGCAAATCCTCAAAATAATAGCGGTTGTTCAGTATGTTGAACAACGCCTCTTTTCCAAAATCCGTCGTAGGACGTGAAGGAAGATCTTTAGGAGCCATAATGCGCTTGCTGCGCCACTTTCCACTTACAATTCTCATAGTCTTAATAAAGGAGCGTACTCGACCGGGTCCCAGCCCTGAAGAGCACTAGAAATCTGTGCCCATTTTTTTGATTTAAAAAGACTTACATCTCCAAAATAGGGAGCAATAAAGTCTTTAAAGGCTGCTGCCGCATACCCGCTTATTTCCAATTTCATCGTAGCACGGTCGTATCCTAACTGCTCTACTACATTACCCAAATGGTAGATAAATTCTTGCTCATCACCACAAGGGAAACTATTTGTCAAGGTCCATTTACCGGCCTTCGCTGCCAAAATCAACATCGTAGTTCCCATCACATGAACCCAAAGCTCTTCACCTTGCTTTGGCTGAAGAACCTCCATTTGAGAGAGCCAAAAGTGCTGCACCTGAATGCCCTCCACCTGCGTTAATCTTAGCTCTTTTTCTGAAACACAAGAAAGCACCTCCATACCGAGCTTCGAGCTAACGCTGGAAAAATTAGCCGGAGCGCCTAAAATCTTCTGTGTCCATTGTTGACTTTGAGCAGAAAACTCTGTAGGCAACAACGTTGAGTTGTGAAATGAAACTAGAAGAATAATATGGGCAGGACGTTCCGGGAAGGCCTGAAGGATCTCTTCTATAGGCTCGTCTGACAATTCTGACTGAGGAATGAATCCCGTGAAATATACCTGACGCGTAATTACGTGTCGTACCAAAAAAGAAAGTCCATCCTGAGTATACAGGATGGACAATACACTTTCCTCTGCCTTCGCGTTTTGGAAGGCTGGATCTATATTATTCTGCTTTACAGTATGAGTTCTCGTAGTTACCACTAATCGTTGGTTCTGTTAACGAGCCAATGGTCAAGGAGTTGTTCTCCACTTTACCGAAGGCCTGCGGATAAGTTCCTGCAATATCGGCAAAAATCGTCTTGTAAGGAGCGCTTACTTCGAAAGTTGCCACGTCGACACCATTCTTAGTAATCTCACTAGCATCCATGGTAAAAGCGGAATCGGTACCGCTGATGTTTCTCAAATTTTCAGCGTTGAAACCTTCACCAAAGAGTTGCACTGCAACTGGCTCTTGACCAAGAACACGGATGATTACAGAATCTTTGTTCATGTCTTTTTGATATACTTTATCGTAGTACATGAAGTTGGTATCCTTACGCTCAATGATATTGATTACACCGGTATCAACAAAACCTACCAATTCGTCAATAGATGCACAAAACGCGCCGTTCTCACTCTTGTAAGCGAGTTGTGCTTCACGAATTTGCTCCAATTGTTCCGTAACATCACAAAGGCGAGTGCGCTCAATGCGTTGAAATTTAATTGGTTGCATAATACTGTTGTAAATACGAACAGTGAGATAGGCTGAAAGTAGAATAAGAACTACTTTAATTCCGAGTTGTACCTTTGAATTCATGGACTAAATCAACATTAATGGCCTCAAAACTACAATAATTTTTCATTGCTCGCACCTCAATCTACATACTCTGACCTAAAAGGCTTCTTTCCGTTTGAACCAACGGAGGATCAAGACGTGCTCTTGAGAAAATTGGCCGTTTATCTCAGTGTCAAAAGAATCATGCCAGAAGTTATGATTGTGAAAGGTTTTGCGGGTACAGGAAAAACCACCATTCTCAGAAGTGTTGTAGCCGCTCATAAAAAGCACGGTAAAAAAATCATCCTCATGGCGCCAACCGGGCGTGCCGCAAAAGTTTTGAGTGGAGCCACAGGTAGAAGCGCTTATACCATACACCGTTCATTGTACCGTCCGAAAGTAAGTTCTGGAGGTACAGCGAGCTTTGTTCTAGCCAATAACCCGCACAAGAACACCACATTCGTCATTGATGAGGCTGGTTTGGTCGCTACTAGAAACGACAGCACTCTCGGCGGCAATTCACTATTGGACGACCTCCTTGAATTCGTATTTACCGATCCTAGCAACCATTTGATTCTCGTCGGCGACCCTGCACAGCTCCCTCCTGTGGGACAGCCACAAAGTCCTGCCTTATCATCTGAACACTTTCTAGGACTTGGTATCAATGCGACCGAGCATACCCTAAGAAACGTAACTCGCCAAGCGCTAGACAGTCACATCCTAAAAAATGCAACCTTGTTGCGGACTTTGATTGAAGAAGAAAGCAGCCAGGCACCACTTTTGGAAGCAGGTCCCGATTTGATTCGAGTGGAGGATGGATATCAACTTCAGGATATTTTTGAGCAGCTCTACAGCGGCAATAGTGAAGGAAGCACTATGGTCGTACGAAGCAACAAAAAGGCCAACAGCTACAATCAGGGCATACGTGGAAGAATCAAATTTCAAGAAGATCAAATTTCCGCTGGAGATCAATTCATGGTTGTCAAAAACAATTACTTCTGGCTTCCTGAAAAAAGCAAAATGGGCTTTATCGCCAACGGTGAGATTGGTGAAGTAAAATCCATTCGTAACATTCACGAACGCTATGGGCTTACCTACTGTGAAGCAACGGTTTGGTTTGTAGACTACCCGGATGAGCAGGCAATCGATGTCTTACTGAACCTTACGACCTTAAACACGGAGGGGCCGGCCTTAAGCGCTGCCCAAAGCAATCACCTCTACGAGCAGATGATGGCCAAATACAGCTATCTCAGTAGCAAAGGAAAAAAGTACGAGGCGGTAAAGAACGACCCCTATTTCAATGCGCTGCAAGTGAAGTTTAGTTACGTCATTACCTGTCATAAAAGTCAAGGGGGACAATGGGAACAAGTGGTGATTGAGCACCCCTATTTACCCGACGGCCCCTCTCCTATCTACTACAAGTGGCTGTACACGGCACTCACTCGTGCTAGTAAAAAAGCTTTCCTTGTGGGCTTTCCTCCGAATTGGTTTGTTGAAGTATCTTAGCAAACTAATCACAGGACCACATGAAATACGCCATTGCGAAACTAGTTTTTTGGATCAGCGGATGGAAGCTTGACGCTTCACAAGAACTTCAAAAACGCGCTCAGAATACCGTTACATTGGCGGCACCACATACCTCGAATTGGGATATCGTTTACTCACTAGCTGCCTTTTGGCTCATGCGGATTCCGGTTAAATTCTTAATCAAGGATTTCTACATGAAATGGTACTTTTTTGGCTTTTTTAAATGGCTGGGAGGCATCGGAGTAAATCGTAAACAACGTTCCAATCTAGTGGGCACTAGTGCCCAAATTCTCCGTGATACCAATTTCAACCTTATGATTTCCGCAGAGGGCACGCGTAAGCGAGTCGATGCTTGGCGCACGGGATTCTACCATATTGCCAAAGAGGCGAATGTGGGCATCTCCTTGGGATATTTGGATTATTCAAAGAAATCAGCAGGCCTTTTAGGTGTGGTCACACCTGGAGAAATAGAAAATACTCTAGATGAAATCCAAAGACTATATGCCGACGTGAAGGGCAAGTACCCAGAGCTTTACAACCCTAAAATCCACTAGAGAATTGATCTTCCAAGAACTACATTTCCCTTCGGAAGTCAACCAGCACATTCGACTTCGCACGAACAAAGGAATGGAGGAAATATGGGATATCATCCGTAAAAAATGGTTGAGGGCAACTCCTGAGGAATGGGTCAGACAGCATACCTTGAGCTATCTACTTTTGCAAGGCTACCCAGCTTCGATCATTGCCGTCGAAAGCGGACTTACGACAGGCCATAGACAAAAGCGCAGTGATGTAGTGGTCTATAAAGGGAGCAAGCCCTACCTCCTTGTAGAATGTAAAGCACCTTCCGTAAACCTAAGTCAAAACACTTTTAACCAAGCGTTTAATTACAATACAACCTTGAACGCACCATGGATCTATTTGACCAATGGAATACAACATATTTTCTTTGACGCTATTAAAAACGAACAAATAGCTGAGCTTCCGAGGTACTAGCGCAGTCGATCTAAGGAGCGAACTTTTTTCTCATCTTTTTGGATCCCCTTTGAAGCTAGGAATGCAAGAACCACCTGAATGAATGGCATGATAGCGCCCCAACTTGCCGTTTTTGTCGACCCAGTGATGATGTAAATCAAATACGCCAAAACCACCAAACTCGACAACATTCCCAATCGAACGACTAGCAGTTGTAAATTTCTGTTGTTGTAAAGTAGAATAGCACCGCTGAATAGCGCCATACAAGCACCAAAACCGCCAAAAGTACCCGCATGTGCAGTCGCTGCATAGGATACTCCGTCCATTTGGTACATGGGTAAAAAGAATGCTGAAACAGCGCTAATTATCGCAGCTGCAAATAGATATACGGTTTGAATGCGTTGAATCATTCCTTGAAATTTTTAATAAAGTTCGAAAAAAACAGTACCGCAAGGTAGTTAGTAGCGCTTAAACTCGTTATTATTGTAGTCAGAAAGACCGGACGACACCATTCGAGTGAACGTCATTTGACTATACTATTTCCGCAAAACATGTTGAGTGAAAAGGATTTGCAGGCTCGCAAATTGCCTGAATTAAAAGAATTGGGCACCTCATTATCAATTCCTAAAGCCAAATACCTGAAAAAAGGAGAGCTCGTTGAAGCTATTCTTAAGGTAACGGATCAAAAGGAAACTTCAAGTGCTCCTGAAAGAAAAGCGCAAGACACTGATTCAGAGACTTCTAAAACCCAATCGAATTCATCTAATACGAATCAATCGAGCGAAGACAAGACACAAAACGCACCACAAAGAGATCGTAAACCTAACGATCGTGGAGAGCGCAAAGAGCGTCCTTCTCATCGAAAGGAAGCGGGTAAAGATGTTATTGCTAACAACGATCGTAACGAAAGAAACGATCGTCCAGATAAAGGGGATCGCCCAGATAAGGGGGATCGCAATAAAAATCGCAACGACCGCAATAAAAACAACGAAAACCGTAACGAAAACCGCAGAAAACGTCCCAAAGAATTTCACTTTGAAGGAATCATTGCCAACGAAGGAGTTCTTGAGATTATGCCCGACGGTTATGGTTTCTTAAGAAGTTCGGATTACAACTATTTGAACTCCCCTGATGATATTTATGTGAGTCAAAACCAGATTCGCAGTATTGGGCTTAAAACTGGTGATACAGTAAGCGGCGAGGTTCGTCCTCCAAGAGAAGGTGAAAAATACTTCCCATTGGTGAAAGTGAACTCGATCAATGGGCGGACTCCTGAATATGTCAGAGATCGCGTGTCTTTCGAGCATCTTACACCGCTCTTCCCAAATGAGAAATTTGACATCACTACACGTCAATCTTCGGTATCCACTCGCATCATCGATTTGTTCTCTCCTATCGGTAAAGGACAACGCGGTCTGCTCGTAGCGCAGCCTAAAACAGGGAAGACCACGCTAATGAAGGAAGTAGCGAACGCTATAGCTGCAAATCACCCTGAGGCGTACATGATAGTTCTTTTGATCGATGAACGTCCTGAGGAGGTTACAGACATGAGCCGTAGTGTAAATGCTGAAGTGGTTGCTTCAACGTTTGACGAACCTGCTGAGCGTCACGTGAAAGTCGCCAATATCGTTTTAGAGAAAGCGAAACGAATGACTGAATGCGGACATGATGTGATTATCATGCTTGACTCTATTACACGTCTAGCACGTGCATACAACACGGTAAGCCCTGCCTCTGGGAAGATTCTTTCAGGGGGTGTGGATGCCAATGCACTACAAAAACCAAAACGATTCTTCGGAGCCGCAAGAAATATCGAAGGTGGTGGTTCACTAACGATTTTAGCGACTGCACTTATAGATACTGGTTCTAAAATGGACGAAGTAATCTTTGAAGAATTTAAAGGAACGGGTAACATGGAAATGCAACTCGACCGTCGAATCGCAAACAGAAGAATTTGGCCGGCGATCAATCTTATTGAGAGCGGTACCCGTAAGGAAGATTTACTTCTTGCACCAGACGTACTTCAGAGAATGTGGATCATGCGCAAATATCTTGCAGATATGACGCCTATCGAGAGGCCATGGAGTTCTTGAAAGAGCGTATGCGTCAAACCAAGGACAACGCTGAATTCCTCATCTCAATGAACGGCTAATACCCGCACATTTGGATGTACCATTGAAAAAGCAGCTTTGCGAGTATTCGCGAAGTTGCTTTTTTTTTGATGCCAACTAAACTTCGCTGGCGAATTGCTTCTCGTATAGATTGTGATACGCGCCTTTGGCTTCTAACAAAGCTGTATGACTTCCAACTTCAACTACCCTACCCTTATCCAAGACGATGATGCGATCTGCGTGTTGGATGGTAGACAATCTATGAGCGATAATCACTGAGGTACGGTCTTGAGTAAGGGCGATCAATGCACGTTGAATCAATTCCTCCGTATGCGAATCTATGCTCGAGGTAGCCTCGTCCAGAATGAGCACACTTGGATTGGTAATGTACGCACGGAGAAAAGCGAGGAGCTGACGCTGGCCAGCACTCAAAACACCCCCGCGTTCTTGAACATTGTAATCAAGCCCATCCGGCAAACCGTCTATAAACTCTTCAATCCCGATTGCCTTCGCAGCTTCCATGATTTGTGCATCAGAAATCTCCTCTTCACCTAAAATAATGTTCGAACGTACGGTATCAGAGAACAGGAAGACATCTTGTAGTACCAAAGCTAGTTGGGTACGAAGTTGATGTAGATCAAGGGTCGTCAATTCATGTCCATCAATTTTAACCGAACCTTTTTGATACGGATAAAAGCCCATCAGTACTGAGATAATGGTGCTTTTCCCGGCACCCGTCGCTCCTACTATAGCTACCGTTTCGCCAGGAGCGACTGAAAAAGAAACATCCTTGAGTATGGGCTCGTCTTCGTTGTAGTGAAAGTGTACATTTTCGAAATCAATTGCACCTTGGAGTACCTCCAATTTCGATGTTCCATTGGGCTCTATGTCGGCGGTATTATCCAGGAGATTTAACACACGCTCAGAAGCCACCATACCCATTTGAAGTGTATTAAAGCGGTCGGCCAGTTGACGTAATGGACGGAACAACATGCCAATAAAGATGATCATTGCGGTCAACTCCCCAACAGATACAGAACCTCCAGTAGCCGCATTCATTCCGCCATACCAAACGGCCAAACCAATAGAAATGGCGCTGAGGACTTCTATGATTGGAAAGAAAAGTGCGTAATAGAAAATACTTTTAATATTCGCTACGCGGTGCCTGTCATTAATAGCTTCAAACTTCTTGTACTCTTGCTCCTCACGACCAAAAGCTTGGACGATGGCCATTCCCCCGAGATGCTCTTGGACAAAAGTGTTGAGGTTAGATATCTCACTACGTACCTGCTGAAATGACGTTTTGATTCCGCGCTGAAACCAGCGGGTGGCGATGAAGAGAATGGGGATGATAGAAAGCGATACAAGAACCAGAATTGGGTTGAAAAAGAAAAACATCGCTCCCAGCATCACCAGAATTCGGAATAAATCTCCGAAAATCACTAAGATACCCTGAGAGAAAATTTGTGAAATGGTCTCAATATCAGAAACCACTCTTGTCACCAGCTGGCCGATAGGCGTTTTGTCGTAGAAACGGTGACTGAAGGTCTGCAATTTGTCGTACAGCTCTATTCGGATGTCCTTGATGATACTTTGCCCCAGCCAGTTGGCGGCGTACATAAAAGCGAATTGGCCAATGCTTTCAATTATGAGCAAGCCTACGAGTAACAACGTGAGATTCAATAGCATCGGAGCATCATTACCTAAAATAGCATCATCGATAACCTGACGAATCAAAATAGGTCTTGCCGTTCCCATTGCGCCCAACACCACGGTCAGTACAACAGAAAATATAAACAGCGCACGATACGGCTTGGCGTAAGCCAACACCCGCATGAATAATTTAAAATCAAAGGCTTTTCCGCCGACTTTTGACATGCTACAAGTTGTTGTATGTTACTTCAGATAAATATAAGCCCTGAGCGGGGGCGCTTGTTCCCATAGCACCCCTATTTTTTTGATCTAATCTGCTTTTAAATTCATCGACACTCCACTTCCCTCGCCCTACCTCAAAGAGAGAGCCGACAATAGCACGCACCATATTTCTTAAGAATCGGTCTGCAGTAATATGAAACACCCAAAGGTCTCCCTCATGCACCCATACTGCTCGGGTTACATCGCACAAAGTGGTTTTATTGTCCGAACCATTTTTACAAAAAGAAGCAAAATCCGATGTCGACAACAACAACTCTGCGGCGGTATTCATGCGGTCGATATCAGGCAATTCCTCTACCATCCATGCTGATTTACGATAGAACGGAGATCCGGAATCGCACATGTAGTACTCATAGCTCCTTGAAACTGCATCAAATCTGGCATGCCATTGCTCATTCACCTCACGAATCTCATAAATGCGAATCGCTGGATCAATAAATCGGTTCAATCGGTACTTCAAATGTTCGAGATCCCGAATCTCTGGCGCCAATTCAGGATTCCAATCAAAATGCACATACATCTCTTTCGCATGAACCCCGGTATCCGTTCTACCCGCACCCATAGATGAAATCTTCTGACGCAAAAGTTTGGTCAAGGCCGAATCTAGCTCACCTTGCACAGTGGTTTGATGAGGTTGAATCTGCCAACCGCAAAACGGAGCGCCATCGAAGGCTAATCTCAAGAGTGTACGCATTATTTTTGGTCCTAATTCTAATTCAAAGGTACGCCTGTGGCTACAAAAAGGACAAAAATCCTCTTACTCTCTGACAATCACGCTCACATAGACGAGCGAATTCTCGAGTTTGCTAAGGGCGTGGACATGATTTGGCATGCCGGAGATATTGGCTCACACGAGAGTATGGACGCTCTAGAAGCTACAGGAAAACCAGTAATAGCTGTATACGGCAACATCGATGATCACACCATGCGTGGGCGCTACCCCCTGCACCAAAAATTTGTGCTCAACGGTGTAAAAGTCTGGATGACCCATATAGGCGGCTACCCTCCAAAATACAACAACCGCACACGAGATGCGATTCGACGCGAACGTCCAGATCTATTCATTTGTGGCCACAGTCACATATTGAAAGTCATTAATGACAAGCAGATAGGCTGTCTTCACATGAACCCCGGGGCCGTTGGACATCATGGTTTTCACAAAGTCAGAACCATGCTGCGGTTCGACCTTGTTCAGCCCACCGAAGGCATGCAAGGAAAAGTCGACAACCTAGAGGTCATAGAATTAGGAAAACGAGGTCAACTCGTTTAATTTTGCGTTTTAACAGTTTTACCTATGTCAACTGCACTTCATGCCATCACCCCAATTGATGGACGCTATGCTTCAAAAACAGAAGCACTTTCTCAATATTTTTCAGAGTTTGCACTCATCAAATACCGCGTACGGGTTGAAATCGAGTACTTCATTGCGCTCTGCGAAAGTGGATTGCCGCAATTGGCCACCGTAAATCCTGATCGCTTTGAGCCGCTTCGGGACCTCTACCGCAACTTTACGACGGAAGATGCGCAGAAAATCAAGGATATTGAAAAGGTAACGAACCACGATGTGAAGGCCGTCGAATACTTCATCAAAGAGGCATTCGAGCGCATGAATCTGGAGCAATACTCTGAGTTTATTCACTTCGGACTGACCTCGCAGGACATCAACAACACCTCTATTCCACTGTCCATCAAGGAATCGCTTGAGCAAGAAATATATCCAGCAATCGAGGGATTGATTGAAGCTATCGATCAAAGTGCAGCAGCTTGGTCACACATTCCTCTTTTAGCTAGAACTCATGGCCAACCAGCCTCCCCAACTACTTTGGGCAAAGAGTTTGAAGTGTTTACCGCCCGTTTAAAAGGGCAACTCGCTCAAATAAAAGCAATCCCTCATTGTGCTAAATTTGGCGGAGCTACCGGAAACTTCAACGCACATACCGTTGCCTTCCCGGATCGCAAATGGCACGTTTGGGGAGATGAGTTTGTCTCGAAATACCTTGGTTTATCCAGAAGCTACCCTACCACACAGATTGAGCATTACGACAATATGGCTGCCCAATTTGACGCACTCAAACGCATCGATACTATCTTCATCGACTTCTGTCGTGACATTTGGACCTACGTAAGTATGGACTACTTCAAGCAGAAAATCAAAGCAGGTGAGGTAGGTTCATCAGCGATGCCACACAAGGTAAATCCAATAGATTTTGAAAACGCCGAAGGAAACCTTGGAATCGCAAACGCACTCTTCGAACACCTCTCTGCCAAGCTACCTATATCTCGTCTGCAGCGCGATCTGACGGATTCTACTGTCCTGCGTAATGTCGGTGTGCCTTATGGTCACTTGATGATTGCTATTGCAAGCATGAACAAAGGATTGGGTAAACTTCTGGTAAACGAGGCTAAAATCGCAAACGATCTCGAAGCCAATTGGGCAGTAGTAGCTGAAGCCATTCAGAACATCTTACGCCGTGAAGGGTATCCAAAACCCTATGAAGCCCTCAAAGCGTTAACGCGCACCAATAGCGCTATCACTGCTGAGAGCATTTCAACTTTTATCTCTAACTTAGAGGTTAGTGACAGCATCAAAGCCGAGCTTGGCCAAATCACTCCAAGCAACTACATCGGTCAGATGAAGCACTCCTAACTTCTCAAGAGCATGAAAAAAATCTTTAGTATTGGAGCGGCTGTCCTTGGGGCAGCCGTTTTTTTTGGTCTTTATCAGTATTTCCGCACTCCTGAATCTGCTTTGGATGCCAGAGCAGAATTGGTCATCGACTCGAAGGACTTCGGCACCTCACTCAATACAGACCTGAATCCTGGAGCTATCGTTCAGCTCACTGGACAAGTGATTGCTTCAGAATCCAGTAGCTTAGAACTAGAGGGAGGTGTACTCATCACCCAATCAGCTGATCAAAAACAGACGTGGCCCGATAAAGGAACTCACTCGTTCAAAGCAAAATTTAATGGGGTCGAGATCGATGATTTTTTTGGGGATACCCTATACCGTTTTAACGACGGCTTTCTTCTCCTGTCTTCGAACTCGGAAGATTTGAACTAACCCTAGTCCGAAGAATACAGTTAAAGCAAGGGCCGAATTGCGCAAATCACCGGTTATTGCCTCCAGTATCCCTATGCTGAACATTCCAATGGTCGTGGCCAATTTTTCCATGACATCATAGAAACTGAAATACGTCGTATGGTCTTCCGTCTCAGGAAGCATTTTACTGTAGGTGGAGCGCGACAAGCTCTGCACAGCGCCCATCACAAATCCTAGAACGCCGCCGACGATGTAAAATTGGCCAGCGGTTTGAACGAAATACGCGCAAAAGCATAGCACCATCCATATGACCACTCCTACTTTGATGGCATAAATGTTCGTAGTGCGCTCACTTAATCTTGCGAAGAGATAAGAACCAAGAATTGCAACGAATTGGATGATGAGAATCGTCAAGATAAGCTGGTAGGATTCCAACCCAATGACCTTTGAGCCGTACACGGCAGCGAGCAATATGATCGTCTGCATACCGACGCTATACCAGAAAAAGCCCCCAAGAAATATTCGTAGCGTTTTGTCCTGACGAAACTCTTTGAAAACCAACAATAACTCTTCCCAGCTTTTCCAAAAGAGCTTGCCTTCGAAATAGTCTTTGACTTCGTCTTTAGGTAATTTATTGATCGCAGGTAAACCAAATACAAGCCACCAAATTCCAGTAATTACAAATGAGAGACGCGAGGCTACACCCGCATCACGCAGACCAAAGGTGCTCGGCATCTGCACCAATATTAAACAAATAATAAGCAACAGAGCGCTACCCAAATAGCCCAATGAAAAACCACGTGCCGATAATCGATCTTGCTCTTGTTCACTAGCAATAACTGGTAAGAAGCTGTTATAAAACACGATAGACCCCGTGAAACCGACACTTGCGAAGTACGCCAAATACAAGCCTAAATAGGGATTTTCCGAAGTCATCCAACCCATCGCTGCCGTGCTCAACGCACCCGTAATCATGAACACCTTCATGAATATCTTTCTTCGCCCGGTTCTATCGGCCATAGCGGCGAGGTAGGGACTGAGAATACTAATCGTTAAAAATGAAGCCGCGATGACATAAGAGTAGATGACTGTATTCTGCCAGGTGGCACCTAAGAATTGGACTGTATTACCGTCCAATTTTGTCACCTCTTCGTAATATATGGGAAACAAAACAGTAGAGATCACTAGAGAATATACAGAATTGGCCCAATCGTACATGGCCCAACCGCGTTGTGTGGCGTTAAATTTCATAAGTGAAAAATACAACATCTCTGCGGCATTATATTTGATATCTTAGAATCCTTCAAATAAACCATCGACATGAAAAATTGGATCCTTTCTCTTGTGCTATTCGGTGCTATAACCAGTCTTCAAGCGCAGGACATGATTATCTTCAAAGACAAAACTGTTGAAGAAGTCAAAATTGTAGAAGTCACTCCAGACTACATCAAATACCGCGAGTTTGAAGCTCCCGATGATGCCGTTACATTTAGTATTGAGCGTGATTATATTCAAAAACTAGTCTTCGAAAGCGGAAGAGTGATGGATCTTAGTATGCAAATGATAGACGATAAACGCGTCTATGCGGGACAACGAGACAGAGCGATCAAAATGGACGTTGCCGGAATCAGCGGTAATTATTCGTTTATTACCTACGAGCAAGCGATAGACCCGAGTACCTCCTGGGAAGCCGGAATCATTTTTATTGGTGCTGGATTCGATTCGAACTTTTGGAGCAAAGAGCGCGCCATGGGTGCAGGTATAAACATGGGGTATAAATTCAAAAGAGCACCAAACTTTTACATGCAGCGAATGCGCTATGGACACATCATGCGCGGTGCGTACATCAAACCAAACATGTTTGTAAATATTTACAATTATGATCGAATTGACTACGATCACCCACCAGACCCTGTAACCTTCATGTACCCTACTTCTAGAGAGTTCGCAGTTGCGGGTTCAGTTCAGCTCGACTTCGGTAATCAGTTGATATTTTCAGATCGCTTCTTAGTAGATTACGCAGTCGGAATTGGGTACGGTTTTACTACAAAGGACACTTGGAATATGACTAATTACGGATTCTACGGAGGATACGGCTCTGATTTAGGTGTACCTTACACCTATAACTTTACTTTGCGCATTGGATACTTAATGCCCAAAGACTAAGCGCATCTATTTCCTACAATAAAAAAAAGCCCCAAGCACTCCTGGTACTTGGGGCTTTTCTGTAGGTCATATTTACCCATCCTAAGGCACAAAAAAAAGCCCGGCATTCCAACTGAAACACCGGGCTACTAACAGTAGAGCAGTACTAAATTACTGTCCGTTTTGAGTCTTAATAAGATTCAATGCAGAACCTGCTTTGAACCAGTAGATCTGTTGTGCATTGTACGTATGGTTCAACATAATGCTATCAGTACTACCATCAGCATGAACCACCTCTAGGGTCAATTGCTTTCCAGGAGCAAAGCTTTCGAGATCAACAAAGTTGAACGTATCATCTTCCTTGATGAGATCGTAGTCTGCCTCGTTTGCAAAAGTCAAGCCCAACATACCTTGCTTCTTAAGGTTGGTCTCGTGGATACGAGCAAACGACTTAACGATTACAGCACGAACACCAAGGTGACGCGGCTCCATTGCAGCGTGCTCACGTGATGAACCTTCTCCGTAGTTATGATCTCCCACAACAACCGAAGGAACACCTGCAGCTTTGTAGGCACGTGCTACGTTTGGCACCTCGTCTACAGAACCATCAAGCTGGTTGGTTACAGCATTGGTCTCTTGAGTATATGCATTAACCGCTCCAATCAAACAGTTGTTAGAGATGTTATCGAGGTGACCGCGGTAACGCAACCAAGGACCTGCCATAGAGATATGATCCGTGGTACACTTACCTAATGCCTTAATCAAGAGTTTAGCACCTGTAATGTTTTGTCCGTTCCAAGGCTCGAAAGGAGAAAGCAATTGCAAACGTTGTGAATCCGGAGCCACTACTACTTCTACAGAAGATCCATCTTCTGCAGGTGCCTGGTAACCGTTATCCTCAACCGCAAAGCCAGCGCTTGGCAATTCGTGACCTGTAGGTTCCGCTAATTTCACAGCCTCTCCATTTTCGTTCAACAAAGTATCCGTTACTGGGTTGAAGTCGAGTTTACCAGAGATTGCAATCGCAGCTACCATCTCAGGAGATGTTACAAAGGCGTGTGTATTTGGATTGCCATCCGCACGCTTCGCGAAGTTTCTATTGAACGAGTGAACGATAGAGTTTTTCTCTTGCTTTTCAGCACCTTCACGTGCCCACTGACCGATACATGGTCCACAAGCATTTGTGAATATTCTAGTGCCTTCAAGTTTGTTGAACGTATCGATCAAACCGTCGCGCTCTGCTGTGTAGCGAACCTGCTCTGAACCTGGGTTGATACCAAGTATTGCTTTTGGTTTGATGCCTTTTTCAACCGCATCAGCTACAATCGAAGCGGCACGAGTTAAATCCTCGTAAGAAGAGTTTGTACACGACCCGATGAGCGCCCACTCAATATCCGTTGGCCAATCATTAGCCGCTGCCTTATCTTTCATCTCAGCAACAGGTGTGGCTAAATCCGGGGTAAATGGACCATTCAAGTGTGGGGTCAATTCGTCCAAATTGATTTCGATAACCTGATCGAAGTACTGCTCTGGGTTCTCATATACCTCAGCATCACCTGTCAGGTGCTCCGCTACTTTATCGGCTGCTTCTACTACATCCTGACGGCCTGTAGCTGCGAGGTAACGACGCATACTGTCGTCATAACCGAAGGTAGAAGTCGTTGCACCGATCTCTGCACCCATGTTACAAATAGTACCCTTACCGGTAGCACTCATGCTTTTGGCACCTTCACCGAAATATTCAACGATAGCACCGGTACCTCCTTTAACAGTAAGAATACCTGCTACTTTTAAAATCACATCTTTAGGTGCTGTCCAGCCGTTCAAACGACCAGTGAGCTTCACACCGATAAGTTTTGGGAATTTCAACTCCCATGGCATGCCTGCCATTACATCTACAGCATCTGCACCACCAACACCGATGGCAACCATACCGAGACCACCAGCATTCACTGTGTGACTATCTGTACCAATCATCATACCTCCTGGGAAGGCATAATTCTCTAATACCACCTGGTGAATGATACCAGCTCCTGGTTTCCAGAAGCCAATTCCGTATTTATTACAAACTGAAGACAAGAAGTTGAATACTTCGTTGTTCTTGTTGATCCCTTCTTGAAGATCTTTATCGGCGCCAATACGTGCCTGGATCAAGTGATCTGCATGAGCAGTTGAAGGAACAGCGACTTTATCCTTACCCGCTTGCATGAACTGTAGCAAAGCCATTTGAGCCGTTGCATCTTGCATTGCCACGCGATCAGGTGCAAAATCTACATAGCTTGCACCACGTTGGTGCGCCTCTTTTGCATCGCCTTCCCATAGGTGGGCGTAAAGAATTTTTTCTGCTAAGGTCAATGGCTTACCCACGGCCTTACGTGCCGCTGCAATACGCTCTGGGTAACGCTCGTACACCTTGCGGATCATGTCAATATCAAACGTCATAAATTGATGGTTTTATGCTATTAAGCGCCACGAATTTAATCAATTTATCCCCTCAAACACAAGAGATTTTAGCTAAGAAGCAATAGGACATATCAATAGTTGTCAGAAGTGCATTTTATCACTCTAGGCATTGAAATATTCCTAAAAAAAGAAGGTTTTATCGAGAATTATGGAATCCATACTTTCACATTATGGTACCAACTATCACCCTCAAGACGAATGATATACATTCCAGTGGACCAATTCGATGTGGCAAAAGCATACTTGCGATCACCAGCTCGTTCAGCGTATTGCTTTCCGGCAGCATCGAACACTTTAACATTCACTGGCGAACCTACGCTTAGATGAAGCTCCTGCTGAACTTGCTTGATTTCTAAATCTTGAAGTACTGTTTCCATCACGTCAAGAAGTTCAAAAGCAGCCGTATGCGAACTATCCTTTGTAGGATTGAAGCTCCAATCTTTGACTGTGAAACTCTGAGCACTGTCGGCAACATCAATACGAACCCAACCGTAGCAAGCCGAATCGTTTTTCAATATTCTTAACCCCAAGTATCCATCGGTCACTGGGCCTGCCCAATTCGAATTAGGATAGGCAACACCGTCCACGCGAAAGGCCATATAACCTACTCCCGTGTTAGCTCCTATACCATTGAAATTCGCATTTGCGTTAATCTGAGTACCGGGAACAACACGCTCTACGTAGGCAAATCCATTGAGTCCTTCACCCATCGCTAGATTCCCTTCCAAACTATCACCGGGCAGGAGTAAAATGGAATTTGTGGTGCCCAATTGGCCACCGCCTAAAACATGCTCGATGGTAAAATCAACAATGGTATCTCCATCTAAGTCCAATTCAAAAACGCCATCTACTATAGTGGTGTCCTCAATGTCCGTATATTGATATTGTGCCTGTGCCGCAGTACCGCCTAATAAGGCTGCTGCAGTAGTCAAGTATTGTTTGATGCGATTCGATTGTGTTGTACTCATGCCGCAAATATAGTTTTAAAAGCGTCGAAGTTCCGGTTCAACCACAGCTTTAACAATAGAAATGTCTATTGGGGTTTCAGTGAATTTAGAAAGTATCAACAAGCCCATTGACAAACGCTCATTTATTTTACCGGTTTCGGAAGCCGCAATCAAATCGTCGTAAAACAATTCAATCAACTCTACTTGCGGGTCTAGGCTCAAGAAACGCGTGGTTCTACGACGCTCTTTTTCCCATTCACCCATCTCATTCAACCCCAAAGGAGCATCCTTTTGCCCCTTCATCCTGCGCTGGCTGCGCAATACAACAGGCAATGGTCGATTCATTCGAACTACTACCTTAGCCCCCTTTGGCCATGGCGCTCGAACAAGTAAAGGCTCCACGATTTTAACCGCCTTGCCGGATTGACGCTGCAGCCACTCACTGTTGAAATCCCAATTCTTGATTTTCTCATGCTCATAATAACCTAAAGCATTGTATTCATCACCCTTTCGGACACCATCTGTTACAGAGGGTATACCGACAGCAGCTAACAAGCGCATAGCCAAAGACGTTCCACTACGAGGTGGACCAGTAACGATAAAAAGGGGATTGGCATCCACTTCCTTCAACATTCTTCTTTGCACCCTACGTGCTATCAGGGCCTCTTCGGACATCCCTAAATTTTTGAACGCGGCAACCAATGCGCCGTGTACCCACGGCTGATGAAAGACAAGTGCTGTGCTTTTCAGTGCATCATTCAACACTAGCTCCCAATGTTCTCGCTCCATCATGAGTCGTAATCGCAAATTCAAAAGATCTACGCTTTCCTCAGTGTCGTAAGAGAGCAACCGCTCTAATTTCGAAAATTCTTGAGCCTTCACCATTAAACGTCCCCAGAGGATCCGCTCTTCAACTGAAGCTCCCTCAAACAACTCTTCTGGAATGCTGAGTTCTCCCCCGTTATGAATGTTCACGAGTTCTTTGTAGTAGTTCCAAATCAGCCCGGTAGGTTCTTTATCTAAAGCACTTAAGAGTTTTTCTAGTTCATCGAATTGCCCCGCTTCCTCAAGTAAACTAGCGGCTAATTGTTGATACCGTAAGGGTGAGTCTGATTTTACGTCTAATTCTTTTAATATTTGCCAAGCACGTTCTGGTCGTCCTTCAGCACGCAAGCTGCGAGCTAAGTAATAGAGATTTTCTCTAAGTCGCCCGTTTTGCTCATTTACATGCGCCTCCTCCAAATAGCCCAGGTCAATCAGAGATTGTAACAACGGACCTTCAGGTGTGTTGACCAATTCTATTTGGCCGTTGTTCATCGCTGGAAGTTTATTCGGAATTTCAACACACTCCTTTTGAACTAAACCTGTTGGGACCGCTCCTTTCATAAATTCTGGAGCACACAACCCATGCATATTCAAGAGTATGGGCGCCACATCAAGTAAATTCAATCCACTCAACGGCATTTTTATATTTATCGAAGGCCCCTTGGCAATAAAAACTCCATAATGACGGTGTTCTAATGCAGGTGCTCCCGCATGCTCAGGCAAAACAAGCGGACGTTTATTTCCGCTTTTAAAGCCATGATCTGATACCAATAGAAAATGAGAATCTTCTGACGTAAATCCTCGAAGAACGCCTAAGCACAAGTCATGAAGACGATAGGCAGCTTCTACTATGAATTGGTACTTATTGAATGAATCATCCTCTACATTTGAAAGTTTCGGCGGAGCATATTTCATGCCCAAATGCTTAAAATGATCTAACGCATCAAAATAGATACTAGCGTGCCCACCTGGACCGTGCGCTAAGGCATACGTTGCCATGGTTTGCACATTGAGTGCATGGGTTACGATTTTCAAAACACTCCGGGCAACAGCATCCTCCCCTGTAATGTCTATTCCTGGAAAAAAAGCAGCTATAGCAGCCTCCGGTATTTCTTCAGGCTTTAACATGAGTGACTTTAGTAACTCTGTGTGTCCTTTAGGAGCGATGCCGTCTTCTAACCAACGATCATCTTCACTCACGGCTAGATTCGAAATCCGAAAACCATTCAAAGTACTTTTTTTAGCCGGGTGTGACGGCCACCAAGCAACTGTGGTCGCCGGTATTCCTGAAGCCTCTAGACAATCCCATAGAGTTGGAACTTGTATGGATGTACCGCGTACTGCTCGGACTTTTCCCTCATGAAGTTCTGTAAACCCATGAATACCGTGAGTAGAAGGCCACGTAGAAGAGGCTATTGAGGTCCAAAGCATTGGACTTATAGGAGGATCTAGAGTTGCCAGATTTGCATTAACAGCACCACTCATTAGTGTTGCACATTCTGGCATTGCCCCCTTCTGAAGTAAAGGCATCATAACCTCCCAATCTGCAGCATCCCATCCCACGAGAATTGAGTCATAAATCGCTACTTCAGCATTTGGCTCGCGAGGGAGTTCGATTCCTTTGAAATCTGCAACATTTCTATAGCCTCCTGTTAAGAAGCCTAAGGTATGTTTGGGGTTAATCGCCATACTGTAAAAGTAATTGCTAAATTTGGTAAATACCTCAAAACCTTAAAATGAAGCGACGCGCCCTTTCAGAATCAATCACCTTAGCCTGGACGGCGATCAAAGCATCGCCTCTAAGGACGATTTTGACTTCTCTGATTATTTCCTTTGGAATTATGGCCTTGGTAGGCATTCTCAGCGCTACGGATGCACTCAAACAAAGCTTAGAAAGTAATTTCACCTCACTTGGCGCAAATACCTTAACGATTAGAAATAATGGAGGAGGTTTTTTTGTAAACAATGCTGAATACCGAAGCAATCCTAAAATCAGTTATCGCGAAGGAGCTGCTTTCAAAAAGCGAATGAGTGGAACAGACGCCAAAACATCACTCACCTATATTGCTTCGGGTACGGCTAAAATCACCTACAAGGGGGCTTCCACCAACCCCAATACGATGATTACTGCCACCGATGAGAACTACATGTATACTGGCGGGTTCGAACTAGGCGAAGGCCGGAACTTTAACGCAGACGACGTATACTCCGGAAAGAACTACACCATTTTAGGAAGTGAAACAAAGACGACACTATTTCAGGAGGAAAGCGCCGTGGGAAAAACTATTCGTATTCAGGGCAAACCATATTTGGTCATAGGTGTGCTCGCCGAAAAGGGAAATTCAGGAATGTTTTCCGGTGATCGCGGCGCGTGGGTCACATTAAACTATGCTCGAGCCAATTTCTCCGGAGGTGTGCCTAACTATACACTCAGCGTAAACGCACCGAGTGCGGCCACCTTGGATGCAGTACAAGACCAGTGCACAGCTCTGATGAGAAGCGTCAGGAAACTGAAACCTAAAGAGCGTAACAATTTCTCCATCACTCGCAGCGATAGTGTTGCCAAAAGCCTGATTGAAAACCTTAACATGGTGACCACAGGAGCATTTATTATCGGATCGATCACACTTCTCGGAGCTTCTATCGCACTGATGAACATTATGCTCGTTAGCGTGACTGAACGTACACGTGAGATTGGAACACGTAAAGCAATCGGAGCAACAAAACGTGCAATCACCGCTCAATTTCTAGGAGAGGCTGTGATGATTACACAGATCGGCGGTTGGACCGGGATACTCTTCGGTATTATCATTGGAAATGTGGTGGCCAACCAGATCGGTGGCCATTTCTTTATCCCTTGGCTATGGATTATCATTGCCTTCTTATTATCTGTAGGTGTAGGAATTGCAGCAGGTTGGTACCCCGCGAACAAGGCGGCGCAACTAGATCCTGTTGAAGCTTTGCGCTACGAGTAATGATAAAGAATTCTTGCTAAAAGTTGATTATTCCTTATCTTCCTTTTCCTCGGATGGAGTCCCCTTCTTTCGCTGTCCCAGTGCAACTCCAAACATGAGGCCCATTGGGATCCAAAGCCCCATGTTTTGAGTCAGCGTACCTATCAACACTCCAGCCATAATACCTATCCCTAAAAGCTGTTCTTTGGTAAGGTCTCTAAGTTTTTCCATGGGGTTATATTTATCGCCTAAGATAGTGTAAAAAAAAAGCCACCCTTAAATAAGGATGGCTCTCTTAGCATTCGCCAAGTATTATAAGCTGTATTAAGCTTCTGCAACTACATCAAATTCAAAACTTACAACCACTTCACGGTGCAAACGTACATTTGCCGCGTAGTGACCCAAAGCTTTGATAGATCCACCCACGATTTGGATGAATTTCTTTTCGATAGAAACGCCTGCTTTCGCTAGTTCATCAGCAATGTTTTGGTTGGTGATAGAACCAAACAATTTATTACCCTGACCTGTTTTAGCTGTCATTTTCAATTCAACTGCAGCAAGTTTTTCAGCAGTTGCTTTTGCATCAGCAATAGCTTGAGCTTCTTTGTGCGCACGTTGACGCAAGTTCTCAGCTAATACTTTTTTAGCGCTTTCAGTAGCTAGTACACCGTATCCTTGTGGGATAAGGTAGTTACGTCCGTAACCGTCTTTTACAGTTACCACGTCATCGATGAAACCTAAGTTTTCAACGTCTTTTCTAAGGATGATTTCCATGGTACCGATTTATTTAAGGTTATCTGCTACGTAAGGCATCAACGCAATGTGACGTGAGCGCTTGATAGCTGTAGACAATTTTCTTTGGTATTTCAATGAAGTACCGGTCAATCGACGAGGTAAGATTTTACCTTGCGGGTTTACAAAACGCAACAAGTAATCTGGATCCTTGTAGTCGATGTATTTAATTCCGGATTTCTTAAAACGACAGTATTTTTTCTGGTTGCCGCTTTCTACGTTGATGGGCTGTAAGTAACGTACATCGCCCTTTCCTCTAGTTGCCATATTCTGTCTGATTAAGCGTTCTTTTTAGCACGACGCTTCGCAGCGTACTCGATGCCGTATTTGTCCATTCTTACTGTCAAAAAGCGCATAATACGCTCATCACGCTTAAATTCTACTTCCAATGGAGCAATTGCTTCACCAGGAGCTGTGAATTCTAGAAAGTGGTAAAATCCACTTTTCTTCTTTTGGATTGGGTAAGCCATCTTTTTGAGGCCCCAGTTTTCTTTGTTGATAATGTTCGCGCCTCTGTCTTTCAAGTAAGCAACGTACTTATCTACCGCTTCCTTTACCTGATCTTCAGATAAAACGGGATTCAAAATGAAAACGGTTTCGTACTGATTCATAATTATTTGAACTAAAAATTAAGGGTGCAAATGTACAAGAGATTTCTTAATCCACCAACATTTGTTAGCAACGTGTGTACAGCCTTTTTTCACAGAGAGGTGGGTGGGTTCAAAACCTCGCTTATATTTGTGCTATGGAGCAATTCATCGTCTCAGCACGCAAATATAGACCCCAAGTATTCGACGCGGTTGTCGGACAGTCACACATTACCGATACTCTATTAAAGAGTGTGGAAAATGACCATTTGGCACAAGCCCTATTGTTCTGTGGTCCTCGCGGTGTGGGTAAGACCACCTGTGCACGTATTTTGGCCAAGGTGATCAATTCTGGCGCGGAGCTAAGTGATGAGGAATTGGCTTTGAATATTTTCGAGCTCGATGCAGCATCCAACAACTCCGTGGATGATATTCGTCGTTTGATTGATCAAGTTCGCTTCGCTCCACAGACGGGAAAGTTCAAAGTGTACATTATTGATGAGGTCCACATGCTTTCTCAGCAGGCGTTTAATGCTTTCTTAAAGACACTCGAGGAACCGCCAGCACATGCCATTTTCATTTTGGCGACCACTGAAAAGCACAAAATCATCCCTACCATACTCTCGCGCTGTCAAATTTTTGACTTCAAAAGAATTACAGTTGACGACATCGCAGGACATTTAGGGTATGTCGCTCAGCAAGAAGGCATCAGTGCTGCTCCTGAGGCGCTACACATGATCGCGGAAAAAGCCGACGGTGCACTAAGAGATGCCTTGAGTTTGTTCGATAGAATGGTCAGCTTCTCCGGAACCGACCTGACCTATGAACAAGTAGTTGAAGTTCTAGATATTCTCGATTACAACTACTTCTTTAGAACGGTTGATTTAGCCATGGGCGTGAATTACCCCGACCTATTACTGCTCTACAATGAAGTCCTCGAAAAAGGCTTTAGTGGACACGAATTTGTAGTCGGAATGGCAAAGCATTTCAGAGACTTGCTCGTTGCTCGAGAGCCAAGAACAGTAGAACTTCTAGAGGTGGGCCCCGCAATTAAGGAACGCTACCTACAACAAAGCGCGGCGAGCTCAACCCGGTTCCTATTGCACGGTCTTAAAGTCTTTAATGAGCTCGACGGACAATATAAGAGTTCGAGTCAACCTCGCATCCTAGTGGAATTGGGCTTATTGAAACTTGTGGAATTTATTTCACAAGAAAAAAAAAAGTCAAATCCCAGCGTAGCGAATAACTCGCAAGGCACGGATCAATACCTCCCCGATCAACTTCCCAAACGAGGCGATGTACCTGCGGTTGGAACTCCTGCAACTGCTCCAGTAGCAACTGCTGCTCCCGCTGAGGCCTCCAGTGCAATTCAAGCACCCAAGCACACACCTACCGTAGATCAACAACAGGCAGCACAACCAGTGGCGCCAACGTCTCCGCCTCAAACAGCGGCATCTAAGATTGTAAGTGATCATGAGCTTCCAGAAGAAAGACCGTTGCCAGATGCGCCTGTGGCAGCACCTCAACCTGGAGACCCTGCCGGCGCGTTTGATGCGCCGCAGACCACGACGACAACGACAACGACCGCTGGTAGTACGGGGCGTCGAAGAAGAAGGTCGGGTTCGAGTGGATTGTCGCTGAAAGCAGCTATGAATGAGATGGAATCGACAAAGAACGATTCACAGACGACGGTTGAAGAGCACGAGCAAGAGGCAGCGGAGGTGGTTCAACAAGAAGGACCGCAAAGCGTGTTTACCGCGAATGAGTTAAAAATGGCGATTGAGGTGTATGTCAAACAACGCCACGTCAAGACCGCTGTGCGCAGTATGCTCATGGCACAAGTTCCAACCATCTTAGACAAGAACACGTTAGAGATTGAACTAGACAACAATATTCAGTTGGGATTCTTTAAGGAAGAGCAAAAGGAATTGGTCCCGTACTTGAGAGAGAAGCTGAATAATTTTGCACTGCGCTTTGAAATCAAAATGGTAGAAAGCAAGCAGGTGAAAAAACTTTATTTACCCGAGGAAAAGTTCCAACACATGGTCGAAAAGAACCCGAGTTTACTGTACCTCAGACAGAAGTTAAACACTGATCTCGAATAAGATGCGCCGACTGCTGCTACTCTTTTTATTGCTAGGCTCACTGGAATCACAGGGACAATTCGGCTGGTGGAACAGTTTGCACAATTGGGACGGTACTACCCCATGGACCTCGTATTTGAATTATGCGCATGCCTACCTTGGACCAAATGCATTACCCATCCCGGAATTCGTGAATGAGGAGCGCAATTATTTCAAATCGAGCACTCAGCACAGTTTGCGTAATGATGATGCCTTCCACAATTGGCACAATGAACTCTTCTGGAAACGCGGTAAAACTCGATTCCAGCTCATACATCAAAGCGTGGAATACTTTCAAACTACCCATGAAGTCCGTGATTTAAGGGCGTCGCGAGGAGAAAGCGGTAGAGGCTTAGTTGCAGGTGATTTCATCATTAACGTGAGCACACAATTGTATCATCAAAACCGCTCGTGGTACCACCTCACGGCGCACACAAAAACGGCCTCAGGACCGCTTTTTGATGCACGTTTCACGGACGCTCCAGGCTACGCCTACTTCATTTCAGGGACACATCGAATGTACACGAGAATCGGAATCCGCAGACAAGAGCACACGTTGCAATGGGATGCTGGTTTTGGGGTCTATCAAACTTTCTGGACCTCGTATCCTCAGAATGACGGTTTCATCGGGAATCTGAAATGGACTCTTAAGGACCGCCGAATGGAATATAGCGCAGGAGTACGAAGCTTCACCGGATACTTCTTAGACGGAGACTGGCCACGAATCTTAGATGTTCGCGTCGGCAAAAAACTCAAGTCCAGTAAGATAGAATGTTACACTACTGCCGGGTTGAATGATTATCCATTTTTATTTACTGGTCTAGGGTATCAATTCTATTTATCTAAGTAAAAAGAAGTATTCGAAGCCTGAGGCCAAGCGGTATCGAAGCTCTTTTCATTTCTTTCTTCAATCGGTCCTTCCACGCAATGACCTTAGCTTGATCACCACGTTTTTTAAACGTACGAATCGCCTCATAAGACTTGCGAACTGCGTACAAAGCAAAAAGTTCATCACTCAAATAATCAAGAGACCGCGCTTTTTCTACAGCTGCGAAAACCTTTTTGAAATGCCCTTCTAGATCTTGTGTCATTCCGTGATCCAAGCGGTACATGGTTCCTATTGAGGAGATACGCTTTGGGAAATGACCGAGATGAAAAAGTCGTAAATACGCACCCACATCCTCTTGTAGCCTCCGATCTTCCTCCCACTGAAAATCGAGATTACTGCGCATGACCACCGTACTAGGGACGATGGGGTTGTAGCTGATAAAGTCACGCAGCATATGCACCTCGGGACAAGAACGCTTGCGCAAACCGTCATCGCTCCACTCGTAAATAGGAGTATAGAACCATACGGTATCAACATGTTGGGTTAATGCCTGTTGAGCATCCGCCAACTTATTCGGCAGCCAGGCGTCATCGGCATCTAAAAAGACCCATGCATCACCTGAAGCAGCTTCCATAGCGGCGTTTCTAGCACTCCCCAATCCTTCATTTTCCTGGTGCAGCAGCAGTAGGGGCAACTCTTCGTAACAAGAGGCCACTTCCAAAGTATTATCTTCACTCCCATCGTCTACGACGATTACCTCATAAGGAGCATAAGTTTGATCTAATACGCTCTGCAATGCATCGCCTATGGTGTGGGCTGCGTTATAGGCTGGAATTATGACGGATAAGCGCATATTTAGTGGGCAAAAAAGGTTTTCGGAAACAGACGAACGGCTAATTTTTTCACCGGGGCCTTCAGCCCGAGTCGAATGAAGAATTGGCCGGAAAGCTTGATCGCAATATTCTTGACCAAATACAGCAGTAATCCCTTTCGATACACCTTGAACGTACGGTACAATCTGCGGTTGTTTCGGATGACCTCAGCGTTGTGGTCCATATGAAATACGTTGGCTGCCCACCACATAGCGACCTGTGCTCTTGCTCTATCTAGTACTTCCTTGGACACCCAACCTTGAGTTTCAAAGCCGTTGTACATTTTCAATATTTCATCGAAGGCCGTGTAGGACGCGGCAGCTCTTTTGCGCTGGGTGCGCTGGTGCAATCTAAATTTATTGCGCGGCTTCGCGTGAAAAACAAACTCCCCTTGCTGCAAGATATTTGCATAAAAGTACCAATCACCATTGAGTTTCCAAGTTGTTTGCGGAGCACCCGTCTTATCAAATGCGGTCTTTCTAAACAAAACGGCACTCGCATTTGGAATAGTGTTGGAATAGACCAAAGTGGTAGCCACCTCTGTGGGACCATCGGCGGTAAAATCCTGTTTCCAACGAGAATGATCCCCGAAAATAAATCCGTAATCATCTAAGTAATCTCTGAGAAATGCTCCTTGTTCATCCACTAAATGAGAATGACTGTAGGCCAATACAGCCTTGTCGTTTTTTTCTAAAGCATCGACATGTAAGGCCAGCATATCTAACTCACAGAAATCATCACTTTCGGCAATCCACAAGTATTTACCTTGTGCTAGTGCGGCTCCTTTGGCCCATTGTGCAAAAGGACTTCCGGAGTTCTTCTCATTAAACAAGAGCTGCACACGGTCATCTTTCGAGGCCCAATCTTCAAGAACTTCGCGACTGTTATCAGGTGAACAATCATCCATCAGTAGCACTTCGATCGAACGGTAGGTTTGGTCAAGAATACTTTTGATGCGTGCCTGTAGGTAGGGAGCATGGTTGTAATTGGGCACGAGGACGCTGACCAATGGACCTGTAGTGGGCAACGATGGGGCTTCATGTTGCTTTTCAAATTGAGGTGCAGGAGGTGTTCTTCTGGCAAAGCCCTCCATTTTACCCGGGCGAACTTTACACAAGCTGTACAGCGAAAACCAAGCTCGGCGCTGCTCATCGACATCACTACTAGTGAGTGATTCGTACCTCACACTGCGATGCTCTACCCCACTTTCGCGAATAATCTTTGCCGCCGATTCATTGTAGAAACGTACCAGTTCCAACGCGGATTCTGGACTCAATTCGCTCGCAGCCTCATCTGATTTATCCTGTCTACGGAGTAAACTAGCGACCACATCCTCCTCATTGCGCAAAACCCAAATGACTTTAGCCTTCGGAAATTTCTTCAACCACCACTCTAGCGTAAGACACAATCGAGGATCTTTTAAGCCCCAAGGGCCGTTCCAAGCACGTGCCAACTGAAGAGAACGACCACTAGCGGCCTTCAGGTGTGTCGTGAAGATGTCTTGGGAGGTGAGCGCTGGCTGAAACTGTTGCTGCACTTTTACTAAGTCCTGTGAACTAGGAGGTTCCCACCAGCTTCCACCTGCCAACTCTAGCAGTCGCTCATTGAGATCCACTGCGTAAAAAGCCTCTGCATTATGGTCTCGAATAGCTCCCATGTATACGCCCGCACGGTTCAGCGCTTCGCTGACCATAGTAGTGCCGCTGCGGTGCATTCCGAGGATGAATACGGGCTCTTGTACTTTGGGTTTAAACATGTATTTTCGGGCCTATGAGAAATCCAAAGAAACTCGTTTTTATTCACATACCAAAAACCGCGGGCACTTCGTTGCGCTTGTTGATTGAAAGTAATTACGAGCCACACGAACGTAAGTTCATTTATACGTACGAAAACTTGGACGTTGAGCTCGCCAAGGCCCTCGAAGACCATGCCATTAAATGCGTTTTTGGACACTTTCCGTTGCGACCGGTCATCGCTGAGAGCAATGCGACAGTGGTTACTTTATTCCGTGAACCTATTGCACGTTCAATTTCTCATTACAACCACTATAAACGCCGATTGAACGAAACGCATCGTCGACTGATGAAGGACATTCATTCGCCGTATGATTTCCCAAAAATCGTCGAGAGTAACAACAGACATACCGCTTTTCTCAGCGGTTATTTGAATCAACGAAACTTTCTTGAGGATGAGCACGTGCTCGAAAAGGCTTTAGCTAGTTTTGACCGATTAGACGCAGTGGGTTTCACCGAAGAGTATGCGGCTTCGATTGCTTACTTTGGATCTCTGTTCGGTTGGCGAAACACCTATGTCGAACACCACAATTCTGGCAGCAAAAAAGACGACGGCAACCTCGAACTTTGGAAAAGCCTCAACGACAAGGATTTGATTGTTTATGAAAAAGCACTCGAGCGATTTGGACCTACTCTAGAACCCTATAAGAATGTGGCTTTACCGATTCACCGAATTCCTTTAAAAACGAGAATTGTAGGCTATCTGCGTGCTCTAAGCTCAAAGTTTTGGCCTAGATAAACTCTACGTACGGTTTCATCCGCTGCTAATTCTTCCGCAGTACCACTTTTGAGAATTTTACCTTCAAACATCAAATACGTCCGATCCGTGATTGCTAAGGTTTCCTGAACGTTGTGATCTGTGATCAAGATTCCAATGTTGCGCTTTTTCAAATCGGCAACAATGCCTTGAATATCCTCTACTGCAATAGGATCTACCCCGGCAAAGGGTTCATCAAGCAGTATGAATTTAGGACTGGTAGCTAGCGCACGGGCAATTTCCGTTCGGCGACGTTCACCTCCACTGAGTAAATCTCCACGTGTTTTCCGAATGTGCTGCAGGCCGAATTCGTCCAATAAATTTTCTAGTTTGTCCTGTTGCTCCTGCTTTGAGAGCTTGGTCATTTCGAGGACTCCAGAAATGTTGTCTTCCACGCTCAACTTTCGAAACACTGATGCTTCTTGAGCCAAATAGCCTATACCGAGTTGGGCACGTTTGTACATCGGCAATTTCTCGATGGCAACGCCGTCCAAAAGAATTTGGCCACTAAAGGGACGAATAAGTCCTACTACCGTGTAAAAGCTCGTGGTTTTCCCAGCACCGTTGGGTCCCAATAAACCTACAATCTCGCCTTGGTTAACCTCAAAACTTACATCGTTGACCACCGTGCGGGAACGATACTTTTTGACAATATTTCTTGCTTCTAACCTCATGATGCAGTTCGTTGTGCAGCTTTGCGTTTCACTATACGACGACTGACCAAAATGCTGATTTGATACAAGATCAAAACGGGCAAGGTCACCAAAACTTGCGACGCAATATCCGGAGGCGTAATAATGGCACTGAGCAATAAGATGCCTACAATCGCATGACGGCGGTATTCTTTCAACAAATCAGGGGTAACGACGCCTACCTTGCTTAAGAAATAAACGGCGATAGGGAGTTGGAACAAAACCCCTGTAGCCAGGGTGACAGAGCTGACCAGTGAAATGTACGAGGTAAGATCTATTCTATTCACCACCTCAGCTGAAACGGCGTAGCTGCCTAAGAATTGGACACTCAAAGGAACGATTACATAATAGCCGAAAAGTACACCTAGAGTGAACAAAAGGGTTGTGAACAGAATGACGCCTCGAGAACTTTTGCGCTCCACTTCGTGCAATCCCGGTTGAATGAATCGCCAAATTTCCCAGAAGACATAAGGGAAAGCAATGATTAAACCAGCGACCAAAGAGACCCAAAGGTGCATTTGGAATTGGCCACTCATGCGCATGTTCAGCAGTTCAAATGGCATTTCTTCGAAACAGAACACCTCCCCGCCGACAAAGTCAGACAGCCAACAAAAAAAGGTATACGTCGGGAAATCAGGCTGCTTCGGCCCGAAAATGATCTGATCAAAGATGACGGATTTCGCCAAGAAAGCGACTACCGCAAAAATAACGACTGCAATGGAGGATCTCACGAGATGCCAGCGGAGCTCACCGAGGTGGTCCAAAAAGCTCATCGCATTTTTATCTTTCTTGTTGTTCATAACTGATATCAGCGGTAAAAATCCGAAAAACATTCTTTAGTACCTTCAAATCCCTTTGAAAATTGCCTTATCTTAAAGGGGTACAAAGCAAAACTTTATGTCATCTGTGAATTGGGAACACCAGCTCAAAGATTTTTTCGGCTTTTCTGAGTTTAAAGGAAACCAACGTGCCATCATTGAAAGTATTGCCGCTGGCAAAGATACTTTCGTGATCATGCCCACAGGGGGCGGAAAAAGTCTTTGTTATCAACTACCTGCGTTAGCTTCAAAAGGAACTGCGATTATCGTGAGCCCGCTCATCGCACTGATGAAAAACCAAGTGGATGCCGTACGCGGTCATTCGGAGGTAGAAGGTATAGCACATGTCTTGAATTCGTCCTTAACCAAAGGTCAATTGGACCAAGTCCACCATGATTTAAAGGCAGGAATCACAAAAATGCTTTTTGTGGCCCCTGAGTCTCTGAATAAAGAGGCGAACATCGAGTTACTCTCTAGCATCAATCTCAGCTTTTTTGCGATTGACGAAGCACACTGTATATCTGAATGGGGACACGATTTCCGCCCAGATTACCGCACGATTAAGGACAGTATTTATAGATTGGGGCGCAAACCTATTATAGCCCTAACCGCTACGGCAACCCCTAAAGTCCAGGCGGACATCATGAAAACGTTAGGAATGGAAGACCCTTCCATTTTTTTAAGCAGTTTCAATCGCCCGAACCTCTATTACGAGGTACGACCAAAGCGCGACATTGACCACGACATCATCAAACTACTTTCTGCGAACAAAGGCAAAAGTGCGATCGTCTACTGTCTCTCCAGACAAAAAGTAGAAGATCTTGCAGAACAGCTGCAGATCAACGGTATTAATGCGCTACCCTACCACGCAGGCTTAGAAGCATCAAAACGCGTAAAACATCAAGATGCCTTCTTAAATGAAGATTGTGATGTGATTGTGGCTACAATCGCCTTCGGAATGGGTATTGACAAACCCGATGTACGCTTTGTATTGCACTACGACATGCCGAAATCGTTAGAGAGTTATTACCAAGAAACTGGGCGTGCAGGACGCGACGGCGGAGAAGGTTCATGTATCACGTATTTCGACATCAAAGACATTGAGCGACTACAGAAGTTTTTAAATAAAAAATCGGTCTCTGAACAAGAGATCGGTCGTCAATTATTAGAAGAAGCTACGGGATATGCAGAGGCCGCTACCTGTCGTAGACGCGTACTCATGCATTATTTTGGTGAAGAGTTCCACGAGGACGATTGTGAGAAAATGTGCGACAACTGTCGTCATCCACGCGAGAAAGTAGAAGCATCGGCAGAATTGATTGACGTGATCACTGCGGTTCAATCTACGCATGGCAAGTTCAAGACAGCAGAAATTGTCAACATCTTACGCGGCAACTTAACCGCTGTATTGGCTAAAAATGGTGCTGATAAATTGCCGGTTTGGGGCAAGCAAAAAGACAAAACCGAAACGCATCTTAGAGCGGTTATTCGTCAAGGGCTCATCCGTCACTACCTGAAGAAAAACATCGATGCATACGGCACAATTCAAGTCACCGAAAAAGCCGAAACAGGGAAGCTGCCTAAAGCATTCCGAGTGCGTAAAGAACTGGATTATGGTCAACTGAACAGCTCAGATTCAGGTCCCAAGAAAGTAGTAGCCGTAGATGATGCGCTGTTCAAGATTCTCAAGGATCTTCGCAAGAAAATTGCCTCAAGTAAAAACGTTCCGCCGTATGCCGTATTTGGAGAAAACTCCCTGAGTGAGATGGCCACAGTGTATCCATGTACTCTAGACGAGCTGAAGAACATTCAAGGGGTAGGAGATGGAAAAGCTAAAAAGTTTGGTACCCCAATGATCGAGGCCATTGCTGCCTATGTAGAAGAAAACGACATCGACCGACCTCAGGACATGGTCTTTAAATCGGTAGCCAACAAAAGTGCGCTCAAAGTATATATCATACAAAGCACCGATCGCAAGCTTCCGCTAGAAGATATTGCCAGTGCCAAAGGCTTAAAAATGCCTCAACTCATCGAAGAGATGGAGCGCATTGTAACAAGTGGAACACGCATCAACCTCGACTATTACCTCGAAGAGGTACTCGACGAAGATTCTATCGAAGAACTTTTTGACTTCTTAAACGATGAAGCCGAAGAAGGTTCGATCAATGAACTTGTTGAAGAATTCGGCGAAGATTACGAAGAAGATGAACTTCGTTTGGTGCGCTTAAAGTTCTTCTCCGAAGTCGCAAACTAGTCCCCCCCTCTAAAGTGAACTAAAAAAAAGCCCGCATTAGCGGGCTTTTTTAGTTTTTAAAAATTTCCGAGAGCTCCTCGACTTCCTTTGGAAGGACCACCACTGCGGTGGATTTGCTGTAGCTCAGTAAAAATTGGATAGTGTTTTCAGACGCTCCCACGTCCAAGTTTTCTTGGTGTAAGGTTGTTGCCATAGTCTACGTTTAAATACTCGATTTCAACCTATAACGCAGAAGCTATTCACCTTCGTATAACCTACCCTTAAATGTCCAATGAAATATTGTGTTCAAGCATCAATTTTTGGATGTTGGTCACCGCATAACGCATACGCCCTAAGGCAGTGTTGATGCTTACTCCAGTCTCCTCTGCTATCTCTTTGAAACTGTAATTGCAAAACATTCGAAGCTGAAGCACTTTTTTTTGTTCTTCCGGCAGAAAATCAACCAGTTTATTTAAGTCTTCCGTGATTTGGAACTGAATCAACTCTTCCTCGTAGGAAGCATCCGTTGCGCCATAAGAATCAAACACCGTGAAATCGCCAGCTGGTCGAAATTCTTTTTTGCGGGCCTCTCTTCTAAAGTGGTCCAACGTAGTGTTGTTCGCTACGCGAATGGCCCAAGGCAAAAACTTTCCTTTCTCTTGGTAGCTTGACTTGCGTAAAGAACGGATGATCTTAATAAAGGTCTCTTGAAAAAGATCGTCGGCGAGTTCTGCATCTTGCACTTTCGAATAGATCTGTAAGAAAATGCGTTTTTGATGCCTGCGAATTAACACCTCAAAAGCACTTTCATTTCCGTTACGATACAACGCCACAAGCTGGTGGTCTTCTTGTTGTCCTAAGTTCATACAATAAGGATTTAGCGTAACGGTGCTTCTATAGGCGTCTTTGTTTTAAGTGCAGTTATTCTGAGTGCGCAATATAGAAATAAGAATCAAATACTATTCCAATTTCAGCTACACCATCACAACCTTCGTTAGTTTTTAGGGTTACTTTTGTGTTTTAGCCCTTCTCTTACACATGAACAAACACATTGAAATCAAACGCGCTGCTGTCCATAACCTTAAAGAAGTTAGCGTAAATATCCCACGAAACCAACTCGTTGTGATCACTGGCGTCAGTGGTTCGGGTAAAAGTTCATTGGCTTTCGACACGTTATTTGCTGAGGGACAGCGTCGTTATGTGGAGAGTTTGAGTTCGTACGCACGCCAATTCTTAGGAAAATTGGACAAGCCGAAAGTGGAGTACATCAAGGGAATTCCACCAGCAGTTGCTATTCAACAGAAGGTCAGCAGTAAGAATCCGCGTTCAACCGTGGGCACCACTACGGAGATTTACGACTATTTGAAACTTCTTTATGCTAGAATTGGCAAGACCTATAGCCCCATTTCCGGAAAGGAAGTAAAAAGACACCAAGTCGAGGATGTCATCGACAGCATTCATCAGCGCAACGAGGGTACTCGACTACTGATTATTGCACCGGTTCGCTACAACGACAGAACTGCCCTTCAACACCTAGGCATACTTGCTCAACAAGGATTTGCACGTATCCTTCATATGGGCGAAGTACTCCGTATTGATGAGGTCCTTGAGCAAGGCACCTTCGATGAACCAGTCATTGAACTCGTTGTCGATCGCGCCATAGTAAGGAAGGAAGACGAAGACAATTTCTACCGACTGCAAGATTCCATACAGACCGCTTTTTACGAAGGTCGGGGAACGTGTATAGTGGATTATCTCGATGGTAGTGCACCAGAAGAGTTCAATAATCTATTTGAATTGGACGGTATGGCTTTCACAGAGCCTTCGATTCACCTGTTCAGCTTTAATAATCCGGTGGGCGCTTGTCCCACTTGTGAAGGGTTCGGGAGCGTCATGGGTGTTGATGAAGAATTGGTCATTCCGAACCAAACGCTTAGTGTATACGAAGGTGCTGTAGCTCCATGGAAGGGAGAAACTATGGGCAAATGGAAGGACAAATTCATTGTGGGTGCTGCCAGCGCAGGTTTCCCTGTGCACCGCCCCTACATGGACCTTACAGCTGAGGAAAAAGCCTTACTCTGGAAAGGAGGCAAAGGTTTCAAAGGAATCGATGCGTTCTTCAAGCATTTGGAGAGTAAAACCTATAAAATTCAATTCAGAGTAATGCTCTCGCGGTATCGCGGACGCACGAAATGTTCTACCTGTGAAGGAACACGACTAAAGCCGGAAGCTGCTTATGTAAAAATCGGTGGTGTGGCTTTGCACGAACTCGTTGAATTACCGTTGTCCAAACTTCAGAAGTTCTTCGCTTCGCTCGAATTGAGCGATCGTGATAGGGAGATTGCGAAACGCCTATTAACGGAAATTACCACACGCCTAGATTTCTTAACGAATGTCGGCCTCTCCTACTTGACTTTAAATCGGGTCAGTAGCACCTTAAGTGGTGGAGAGAGCCAAAGAATCCAATTGGCCACCTCCCTAGGATCGGCGCTTGTAGGATCATTATACATTTTGGACGAACCAAGCATAGGACTGCATCCTCAAGACGCACATCAACTCATAGGCGTGATAAAGGCCTTGCGCGACAAAGGCAATACCGTGGTAGTTGTGGAACATGAAGAAGCCTTCATGCGCGCTGCCGATTACCTGATCGACATAGGCCCTGCCGCCGGTAATCTCGGTGGAGAGATCATGGCTAGCGGCCTACCGGAAGAAGTACTTAGGAACCCGAATTCCCTCACTTCTAAATATTTGAATGGGACACTTGCCATTCCAACGCGCGCGCACTTGAGAAAACCTACCGGGCACATCACCTTGGAAGGCGTCCGTCAACACAACCTCAAGGGGTTCGATGTGGACATACCGCTAGGTGTCTTTAGTGTAGTCGCTGGGGTCAGTGGTTCCGGAAAGAGTACGTTGATTAAAAAGATTTTATACCCAGCACTCAAAAAGCACCTCGAGCAAGTAGGAGAACGACCAGGTCTGCACAAGGGCATGCGCGGAGATATTGATAGCATCTCACACGTGGAGATGGTCGATCAAAATCCGATAGGGAAGTCTTCACGATCAAATCCAGTGACGTACTTAAAGGCCTATGATGATATCAGGAACTTATTTGCGAGTACCGAATTGGCCAAAGTGCGCGGCTATAAAGCCAAGCATTTTAGCTTCAACACCGATGGTGGTCGATGCGATACTTGTAAAGGTGAGGGAGAAGTCACTATTGAAATGCAATTCATGGCAGATGTCCATTTACCGTGTGAAGAATGTGGTGGAAAGCGTTTCAAGCCTGAAATTTTGGAAATCAAATTCGCAGATAAGAACATCGCCGATATCTTAGAAAGTACTATTGACGAGGCTATTGAATTTTTTAAAGCCCACAAACAGAAGAAAATTCACACCAAACTCCAGCCGCTCCAGGATGTAGGTCTTGGCTATGCACAGGTCGGACAAAGCTCTTCAACCCTATCAGGGGGTGAGGCTCAGCGCGTAAAATTAGCCTACTTTTTGTCCAAAGGCGATAAAACCGGAAAGACGCTCTTCCTATTTGATGAACCGACTACAGGTTTACACTTTGATGATGTTCGCAAATTGCTCGATGCATTAAACGCCCTGGTTGAAATGGGACATACGGTCTTAGTCATCGAACACGATTTAGATGTGATTCACCGTGCCGATCATTTGATCGAAATTGGACCAGAGGGAGGAGAAAATGGTGGCCAATTATTGTATGCCGGCCCACCTGCGAATATTACGGAAATCGACAACAGTCCAACCGCAATTTCCATTTTAAGAATGAATCCTTAAAGTCTTAAATGAGACTTCCATTTTGAGAAACCCGAGGGCATTTTCACTCATTTTTTTGTACGTATGCAATCAAAGAAGTGTATAACTTACAATTACCTTGATTTTACTCGTATCTTTGAGTATACCTGTTAAAGGTAGCTTAGGTTTATTGGTTTGGTGTACGGCTCGCTTCGGCGGGCCGTACTTTTTTATACCTATCCCAATTTTGATCTCCATGTGTACATCAGTACCGCTGCAGCAACACTTACATTTAACGAGTCTATCGTCTCGCTTGCCATTGGAATAATCACATTTTCGTAGTCCTCTTCTAACCAGTCGTTACGCAGTCCTCTACTCTCCTCTCCCAAAACCATAGCACTCTTTGTGGGCCAGACAATATCAAAGAGGGAACGTGCATTATCATGCATGTGGGTAATGAACACAGTATAGTCCATTTTGCGTAAGAGTTCACGAATTCCTTGAGCCGTCCCTACAAATACTGGAATCTCGAACAACGCACCCGTCGCATTGCGTATCACATTGGGACCGAATGGGTCAAGAGCTGGATCAGCTAATAGTACTGCATCGACTCCTGCTGCTAGAGCGGTTCGTAAGACTGCCCCTAAATTACCAGGCTTTTCAATACCTTCAAGGACTAGTACACCACGAGCATGCTCTAAAACTGGAGCCGCATCCTCAAGAGAAACAAGTGGTGTCTCAAAAACGGCCACTGCGTGCTCTGTTGAGCTGCGGTAGGCAATCTTCTCAAACACCTTGGCATTTGTGCGGTAAAAATTTTTAAAATCTTCGGGTAAAACCTTGATCTCCTCCCCTTCTAACACCCACAAATCCAGACCTTTCCAGCCATTCCGTAAAGCGCGGTTGATCTCTCTGTACCCTTCCACGACGCAACATCCGCGAGATTTACGCTCACGAGATTTAGTGATTAATTGGACGATGTCCTTTACTTTTGGATTCGACGTACTTGAAATAACAACACTCATAGGATGGCTAAAAAGAATAAACCAAAGAAAATCAATTTAGAGGACTTAGGAGGCTTTGTATTCAGTACGAATCCTGATTTTGAGCTGGAATCCATACAAGAGCAGGAATCTATTGCCCCATCTGAACAATTGTTAGAGTTACTTTTTGAGAAAAAAGGACGCGGTGGAAAACAAGTCGTCATTATACGTGGGTTTGAGGGTCCACAGGAGGAATTGGCAGCACTGGGTAAAAAACTCAAACAACATTGCGGTATTGGAGGATCTGTGAAAGAAGGCGAAATCATTTTACAAGGAAAAGTGCGCGAAAAGGCTACAGAGTACCTTCAGAAAGAAGGTTTTAAGACGAAACGAATCGGTGGATAACCGAAAATCACATGTCAATAACATAATTTTTTATACCCATTTTCAGAAAAAGTAGAGGTCGTCAAAAAATGCAAAAACCCTGTCTCAAATAAGACCACTACTTTACCTCGAGCATAGCTCTTTCGTAAGCTGCTTCATATTTGGGTACGATTTCTTTAATTGAAAATTCTAATGCACGCTGGTAGGCCTGCTTACTGAACTTTTCATGAAGCGCTTCGTCCTGTAAAATGGATAATCCCAATTTCGCCATAGAGGCTACATCACCTACATCCGCTAGATAACCCGTTTCGCCATGTATATTCACTTCCGGCAAACCACCTGCATTCGAGCTAATCACAGGAACCTTGGCTGCCATCGCCTCCAACGCAACCAAACCAAAACTCTCGGTTTCTGATGGGAGTAAAAAGAGATCAGACATACAAAGTAATTTGTACACCTCATTGGTCTTACCTAGGAATCGAACGTGATCGAGAATACCCAATTCTCTAGCTTGTTGCTCCGCTTTTTCGCGTTCTGGTCCTTCGCCCAACATCAATAAGATGGAAGGTTCTTCTTGGTTGATTCTATGGAACACCTCAATCACATCTGGAATGCGCTTGACCTTGCGCATGTTCGATATATGTGTAATGATTTTCTCTCCGTTCGGTGCTATTTGAGGGCGCATACAAGGACCCGACATTTCGTATAATGAAGTATCGATAAAGTTCGGAATGACCTCTATTTCTTGTTTAATAACAAAAGAACTGAGTGTATCTTTTTTCAAGCTCTCACTTACACATGTCACAACATCACTTTTATTGATGGAGAAGGTTACCGCTGGTTTGTAGCTCGGATTCTTCCCTACCAAAGTGATATCTGTTCCATGTAGAGTCGTTACTACAGGCACGTACTTTCCTTTTTCTAGGAGTATTTTTTTCGCCATGTACGCAGCGTAGGCATGAGGAATAGCATAATGAACGTGCAACAAATCTATTCCTTCATTGAGCACGGTATCCACCATTTTTGAACTCAACGCCAATTCATATGGCTGGTATTCAAACAAGGGATAATCATGGACATTCACCTCATGATAGAATATATTCTCTTCTAGAATATTCAATCGAACCGGTTGGCTGTAAGTGATAAAGTGAATTTCGTGCCCGGCCTTAGCCATTTGAATGCCCAATTCCGTGGCTACTACTCCTGATCCCCCGAAGGTGGGGTAACAAACTACTCCTATTTTCATGGCTCTAAAATACGGCCTTTCATTGGAGAGCGTCGTAAATTAATTCTTGAATATTCGTTCGGACATCCATCCTGCTCAACTTCCAATTTTCCATGTCTGGATAGGTTCGATTACTCAAGAAAATATAGAGCAAATCCTTCTCTGGATCCATCCAAACCATAGTCCCTGTAAAACCCGTATGCCCAAAGCTTCGTGCTGAGGCACAGGTACAACTTGGTCCCGGACGGTCTTCAAGTTGTGGACGATCAAATCCCAAGCCTCGACGGTTTTGCAGCTCACAAAACGCACAGGTAGTAAATTTATCAATGGTTTCTTTAGACAAATACTGAACACCACCGTAGGAGCCTCCGTTCAAATATATTTGCATCATTTTCGCTAAATCATTTGCGTTTGCGAACAACCCTGCATGACCCGCTACCCCGCCAAGCATAGCAGCGCCCATATCGTGAACAGTACCGTGAACAGTAGTATTTCTCCAATAAGAATCCCTTTCTGTTGGTACGATTTCGTCCAATGAGAAGCCCTTTTCCAGTGGATTATACGTGAGACGTTTCGCACCCAACGGCTCATAGAAGGTATGTGCTGCCCACTCATCTAGTGGTTCGTTAAAACGCTCTTCAAGCATTTCCTGAAACAAATAATACCCCAAATCAGAATAGCGGTATTCTTTACTCTTCAATTCTGAGTCCGCTAAAATGGAGAACATTGTATCTCTCACCGTTTCACGTATCCAAAGCCCTCCGCCGACATCTACATAACCTTTCTTTGGAGTAGCACTATACCAATACGCCTTTGTACTGTCTGTTTTTAGGGTCATCGTGTAATACGGAATCCAAGCAGCGAGTCCGCTTTGGTGGGCCAATACATCCTCTATGACCAACGATACCTTATTCGATCCGTTAAGCCTATTGGTATGATTGCCTAAGGTCGTCTTTAACAACAGCGGTTGCTTTTCATACCATTGCATCATGCCTGGCAGGGTGGCGGTAATTTTTGTTACCGATGCGATATCATACAAGTCTTTCCACCCTACTGCACGCCCGCCGTAGGTATGCGCACCAAAGGATTTCTGGTACACCACCGTTCCCTTGCGAGCAATCAGGATCTGGCCCCCGGGTGTTGCACCGCTTCGGATCGCATTCCACATGATCGAATCTACTGCTAAAAGAGGGCCCTCGCTCAGGCCCGATTCAAAAGGGAAGCCATAGCCCAACCGTTGAATAGACTTCACTTCGCTACCATCACCAGCCTTACCTAGAACATTCAAATCAACCGGTAATTTACCGCTAATACTCCTCGCTCCGAAAAGCATTTGCGGCGCTATCATTTGGGTGATATCATCGTTCTCATAAAGCAATAAAACCTTAGACAGTTCTCCTAAATCCGGATAGGTCAAAAGGCCATAGGGATTAGCGAAATGCAAGAAATAAATAGGCTTCCCGGAGGCTACCAGTGCTGAAATGACACTCTTTTCGTTGGCATTCAACTTGTAACGCTTCCATGGATTTTTAACATTTTGATGAAAGGAAACTACCCAGCTATCCGTGGTCGTATTTGGAAGTGCCGAAACTGAAGGAGAGACCATATGTGGCATCTCCAAATACCGATCTAAATAATCACTAGTTTTTGACGCAGATGCCCCATCTCCTAGGATGATATGAGTCATCTTTTGCTTCAAGTTTGCTACCGGGAAAGGTGCTGAACCTCCTTCTAAAAGAGTGGGGGCCGACAGGGCGAATTCGAGAGTCAGTTCTTGGTTCCAACGTGCCCTATCCAAGTGCATTTCTTCCAATGTCGCTGCCAATTTTCCAGCATGGGCCAATTCCCAATCTTCGAGGGCACGTGTAGCCCACTTCGCTCTTAGAATCCGATCGACTCGGCGGTCTAATTCACTCTCGTCGAGTGTACCATCTTTAAACGCTTGTACTAATTGAGCAGCCGCTTTAGGCACATCCATCGGGAACAAAAGAATATCATTACCCGCCTTGAACGCTTCTATTTCTAGTGCTCCAATCGGTGCAAATTCACTCACACCCTTCATATTTAAAGCGTCAGTAATAATCAAACCATCGTATCCCCATTCTTTTCGCAGCACATCTTCTATCACCTTCGACGATAAACTGGTCGGTTTGCCTGACGGTTCTAGAGAGGGTATGTTTAGATGGGCAATCATAAATGAGGCAACTCCCTGATCTATTGCCGCCTTAAACGGCATCCATTCCAATGCCTGAAGCTCCTCAAGGGTTCGATCGACCATGGGAAGCGTTTTATGACTATCACTCTGAGTATCTCCATGACCTGGAAAGTGTTTCCCACAGGCCAAAATACCTTGCTCTTGCAACCCTTTTATCACGGCACGTCCTTGCTTACTCACATTTTCGGGATTCGAACCAAATGATCGCGCACCAATGATAGGATTCCTAGGGTTTGTATTCACATCCAAAACCGGTGAAAAACTCATGTGAACCCCAACGCGTTGACATTCCTTTGCCAAAGCCGTTCCCAATTTTTCAGAGAGTGTTTGATCGCTTGCCGCACCAACAGTGAGAGCGGTAGGAAACTTGAAGGTACTGTCCAAGCGCATCGCTTGACCCCATTCAGCATCTTGACCAACAAGAAGTGGAATCGAAGCTGCTGCCTGTAACTTCTCAAGCATTAATCGCTGAGATTGAGGCCCGCCTTGCATGGCAATAACACCTCCGATATGATAATCGCGAACTAAGGTCTGCAAATAACGCTGGTGTTCTACTGACTTATTGCTGTAAGCCGCCACCATAAAAAGTTGCCCTACCTTTTGTTCTAGGGTTAATGTCGAACGTAGCGAGTCAATATTAAACGATTGTTTTTCAATCGATTGTCCTTTCACCACTGCCGTTGTTAGCAGAAGTGTTAAAACGAAGAGGATCCGGTAGCGCATGGGCTGAAAAAATGATTGTAGGTTCTTACCTTTGAAGTAGGAGAAGTTAAGACAATATGGCATTTTTTGCACGAAATACACCACGCGGTTTTCAACATAAACCACGCTTCCATAACGAGCGCGAAGAGCGTATACGTATACTGGAGCGTCCGGAAGGAGTGGATGAAATTCCGTTTGACAACAAGGAAAAGTACCGCCAACGCTTACGCGACAATTGGGACCTTCGAAGAGCGCAAAGTGCAGGCAAAAGTGACGGATACGCTAAACGTTTGTTGTACAGCCTTTTATTCTTGATAGTCCTTGTGATCATCGCTGCCAAATACATTCTATGAGCCCCACCATTTCTGTCCTTCCCGATCATGTAGCCAACCAGATTGCTGCAGGTGAGGTGGTACAACGCCCCGCCTCCATCGTCAAGGAATTACTTGAGAACAGCATCGACGCCGGTGCTACTAAAATTACATTGTCCCTAACTGGTGCTGGAAAAACAGCTATCGTAGTAAGCGACAACGGTAAGGGCATGGGTGAAGCGGATGCCGAACTTTGTTTTCGCCGTCATGCGACTTCAAAAATCAGTAGCGCTGCAGATTTGTTCAACCTCCATACTCGAGGCTTTCGTGGAGAAGCCATGGCGTCCATTGCCGCTGTTGCACATGTAGTCTTACGAACCAACGACAAAGAGGAGGGCTTGGGCAGCCAACTAAAACTCGAAGACGGCAAAGTCATTTCAAGAACTCCCTTTCCCGGAACACGCGGCACCATCGTAGAGGTTAAAAATCTTTTTTACAACGTACCTGCACGTCGCAAATTTTTGAAAAACGACCGCATAGAGCTGCGCCACTGTATCGATGAATTTCACCGCGTTGCCTTGGTACACAATGATATTGAATGGATATTTAAAAGCGATGAAAAGCTTTTGTTCCACCTTCAAAAAGAACCGCTAAGGCGCAGAATTAGCGCCATTTTTGGTCGGAAGTTCGACGAACGATTAGTACCCATCGAAGAGAGTACTGATGTGGTTCGCGTCAAGGGATTTGTACTCAAACCAGAGTATGCAAAGAAGAAACGCGGTGAACAATTTTTCTTTGTCAACGGAAGATTTATAAAGTCTCCATTTTTACACAACGCTCTCCGAGAAGCATTCGAAGAAGTACTCACCGCAGAACATCATCCCGGCTACTTTTTATACCTCGACGTTCATCCTGAATCGATCGATGTGAACATTCACCCAACCAAAACAGAAGTGAAGTTCGAAGACGAGAGAAGTATTTATGCCGTTCTTCGGAGTGCTGCCCGTCACGCTATAGGCCAATTCAATGTGTCACCAGCCATAGACTTTGATTCTGAGATCAGCTTTACCGTACCTCCTTTGCCACAAGGGCATGTACCGCAAGCCCCTCAAATCAAAATCAACCCGAACTTTAATCCATTCGAGACGACAAAGCCTGAACATCCAAGAATGCGTACTGAGCAGCAACAGTACCAACGAATCCAAAGTGAAAAAATATGGAACGATCGTCAGGAGGTTGAAATCCCTGCACTTCAGCAAGAATTGGACGATTTCTGGAATGAAGGCAGTCGAATAGCAGAGGGCACTTCTGCATCCTTGGGCAACTCCCAGGTTTTAGCCTGGGGCAAATACGCCATTACCGTCCTAGGCGAGCGCATGTTGTTCATTGACGTAGCAGCAGCGAGATTTCGTATTTTGTTTGACCAGCTTTGGGACAAACTTCAAGAAGCCACTTTAGCTTCCCAACAACTGCTTTTCCCGGCTGAAATGGAAGTGTCCCTATCAGAAAAAGCACTACTTGAGGAACACGGCCAGCATTTTACGGTAGCAGGTTTTGATTGGCAATTTCCCGAAGATGGCACCCTTTTGCAGATCACTGGAGTCCCAATGGAATTGACTCAAGACCAAGCTGTTCCAGCGCTCGAGAAAATTCTTGAAAACGTGAGTGAACTCGAAGACCTTGCTGCTTCCGAACTATTAAAAACTCTTGCATTGGGCGTGGCGAAAAACGCTGCCCGCAGTGCACTGCCTAAAACGGCGGAAGAATTGAACACTTTGCGCGAACGCCTACTCAGCAGTAGTAATCCTCAGTTCTCACCTACTGGAAAGAAAATTATCGCTGAACTCTCGCAGCAAGATTTAGTTAACTTATTATGATCGCTCAACAACGCTTTAGTATAATGCCCACAGTAGTCAAAAACCTACTGATTATCAATGGACTCATGTTCCTCGGCATGATAAGTATTCGTTCTACTTTTGGTATCGATGTAACCAAATGGCTCGGCTTGTACTTCCCTGCTTCGGACAGCTTTTTGCCCTTGCAGCTCGTTACGCACATGTTCATGCACGGTAATTTTCAACACATCCTCTCGAACATGATCATGTTGTGGTTTTTGGGGTCCGCTATGGAGAATTACTGGGGATCGCAAAGGTTCCTGATCTATTACCTATTAACCGGCTTAGGGGCAAGTGCGTTGCAAATCAGCGTAAATGCCTTCGAATATTTCAATCTCACCTCACAAATCAGCCCCGATAACCTTCAAGTCATTTTGTCGGAAGGGAGCGATTTGATTCGACGCAACTACAACTACTCCAACCCGAATATGGGTGCGTTGAATCGACTTCTAAACACCCCTATGGTTGGCGCCTCTGGTGCAGTATTTGGAGTGTTATTGGCCTTTGGAATGACCTTCCCAAATCAGGTCATCTATTTGAATTTCTTTTTCCCGATCAAAGCCAAATATTTTGTGATCGGCTATGGTCTATTTGAGCTCTACAACGGTTTCGCTGTGAGCAATTCTGGCATCGCTCACTTCGCTCACCTCGGAGGAATGCTCTTTGGCTTTATTCTGATTCGCAAGTGGCGTAGAAGCTCGTATCTTTAACCATTAAATTCGGGCTAGAAAAACCCAACATGCGCCTATTAAAATAGCTATGAGCGATTTCTTCAACAAGGTAAAACATGATGCTTTCAAGGGAGACTATTTGACTCGCTTGCTCTATTTAAATATCGCAGTATTTCTACTTTTTAGTCTGACGAATGCGTTCACAAGCTTATTTACCGGGGACTTCAACCTCATTCCGAATTTGGCGAATAAGGTGTTGGCGCTTCCTTCGGACCCCGTTAAGCTACTTTTCCGTCCTTGGACACTGCTCACCTACATGTTCACCCATTTTAGACTTGGGCACATCTTCTTTAACATGATTGTCCTCTATTTCTCTGGGAAAATGCTCATGGAATATTTGGGAGAGAAGCGCATGCTCGCACTCTACATCTACGGAGGTCTTGGAGGAGGTGTACTCTACATCATCATGTACGCCCTTTCGCCCGTGCTCAATTCCGGTTCGATGGTAGGGGCGAGTGCAGGAACTACTGCAATTCTTGTTGCTGGAGCACTTTACATGCCCAACATGCCGGTTCGACTTTGGGGAATTTTCGAAATCAAATACTGGATGCTCGCTACCGGCTTGGTCATTCTTGACCTCTTGAACATGACGGGGAATAACGCCGGTGGACATATTGCACACCTCGGTGGTGCTGTTGTGGCCTATTTTTTCATTCGCAGTATGCGTCAAGGCAGCGAATGGAATGTCTATTTGTTTCAAATTATTGACATGGTGCGTGGCATGCTTTACAGCAAACCATCCAAGAAAAAACGCGGCTTCAGTTTCGGTAAAAGTAGCTATGTCAAATATGAGGATGTAAAAACCTCGCAGGGTACATCTGCAAAGAAATCGACCAAGGCAACTGCTATGGACGAAGAGCACCTGAATACGATTTTAGATAAGATTAAAGAAAAGGGATACGACAGTCTCAATAAGGACGAGAAGGCCTTTTTATTCAAGATCTCTAAAGATTCCTAGTGAAAAAGCGTCGCTTTATTATTCGCTGGTCCAACCGTTTGCTTTTTGGACTCATACTACTCACTGGACTAGGCTCCTTGTTACCCACGGACCTCTTAGCAGGCGCTAGTGTACTCACACTCGCTTTTCCAGTACTGATCATTCCTCAATGTATTGCACTGATTCTTACATTGCGTTACGCACCTAAACTCTTGGTTCTACCGCTCATCGGCTTGGCCTTACTCAGCATGCCTGTGCTGGCCCAATTACCTTTTGCAAAAGACCACAGCACTGATGATGACATTCGAGTGGCGTCTTACAATGTGCGCGCGTTTTATCAGGATAAATTGGCCAATGAGCACGTGGCTAAATGGGCTGCGGACCAAAACATCGACATACTCTGCATGCAAGAGGTTCGCAAAACGAAGGCGAGCGTGATTGCTGATCGTTTTCCATTTCGGAGTTATGCGCCAAAGTGGAGTGATTACAGCATTGCGATCTATTCCGCCTACCCCATTATCCGCAGTGAAGCTTTGATCTTTGATCGTATACCTGACGATATTTACGCCCGTTTTAGTGCCCAATTCGCAGATATCGCACTGCCCAACGACACCGTACGAGTACTGAACGTTCACCTCAGCTCCACAGGCGTTCGCGATGGAGATATGAGCGTTACCCCAAGTAAAGAAGACCTCATGGAGGCCAGTGGCTTTGTCGCTCGAAAAATCGCAGATTCTGACAAATTACGCGGTCTGCAGTCTAAACACATTTTGGAATGGGTGGCCCAGAGCCCACACCCCATCATTCTTACGGGAGATTTCAATGGGGTACCCGGAGGAAACCTCTACGCTCGTCTAATGCAACACTTGCAGGACCCCTATCTACTGAAAGGCCACGGTGCCATGGGTAGCTTTGAACCGCTGAAACGACGTTACCTTCCCATAAAAATCGATTGGACACTACACAGTCCAGCGCTGAATGCCACTGGCCAATTCATTGATCCAATACACCTTTCAGATCACTTTCCTTTGATCACCACTTTCACCCGTTAACGCACGCGCGCCTGGTGAAGCAATAAAGCATTTAAGGCATTGGTCTTTACCCCTTGTACCCCATCTGGGAAAACCCGCAACACTTCATCGTAGTACAATGGCACACAGGCCGCATCGTACATCAGTGTGCTGTCCGCTGCTGCGCTTATCACTGCGCGAAGATTAGGGTCTGTAGCTTTTGTCAAAACTTCAAATTGTGCGTCGAACACAGGGTTCTCGTAGCGGCTGTAATTGGGGCCGTTGGGTGCCTTATTCTGACTTGAGAAAAGCATCAAATAGTTTTCCGAATCTGGGTAATCGGCTATCCAAGAGGCGCGAAAAAAGTCCAGAGAACCGTTACTTTTTTCACTTCGCAAGGTGGCCGAAGGCACAACATTCACTTCAATGTCCCAACCAATTTCACTTAACGCTCCTTGCACAAACTCACATAGATCTCGATAATTCGCTACCGTGGTCAGCACCAATTCCGGCAACTCTTCATACCTAGCTACCACAGCTCGAGCACTATCCGGACTAAAGGGAATGCCGGCCCCTTCAGCGAATCCAGGAAGCCCCTTAGGAACCAGCCCACCCGTTGCTGCAGATCCAGCACCACTGCGCAACGTACGCATCATGAGCGCTCGATTTATTGCCGCATTTACTGCCCAACGTAATTCACGGGGAATATCTCGCTCTGCATTAAACACTAAATACTCCGTGTTGAGAAACGGGCTACGTTCCAAACGATGGTTGTTTTTGTATTTATCGGCCAGTTTTCCCCCGTCCAATAAGTCATCTTTAAAACTTGGTGCAACATTGCCCAACATATCGAATCGGCCCGATAAGAATTCTAAAAATGCGCTCTGTTCATCCGGTAAAAAGGAAATGGCTATACCGTCTAAAATTGGGAGCGACTCACCATTTTGCGAACGAGACCAGTAAGAAGGGTTCTTATGGAAAATGAGTTTTTCGCCAAAATGCCACACATGGAATTTAAAAGGTCCACTACCTCCTCCTGCTGTAGCCAACAGACCAGCCTCGGCCTGAACAGAGTCTACTACACTGCAATACGGCATGGTGAGTAAGGCGAGAAAGGAAGAAAAGGGCTCGCTAAGCGCCAAGATTACAGTGCTGTCATTTGGGGCTTTCATAGCCGCTACGCGCTCGAGTACCCACGATCCCGGAGATGCTACTTTTGGATCATTCAAACGTTTGAACGAATACAAAACATCCCCTGCTGTAACTGACCTTCCGCTATGAAAGGTCGTAGATCTCAGATGAAAGGTATATTCAAGCCCGTTCTCACTGATCTCCCATGAACTGGCCAGAGCCGGGGCCACCGCATTGTTTTCATCCAACCGGACTAACCCCTCGTAGAGTTGCTGAATGGCCCAGATGGTACTTTTATCGCGAGCAAATGCCGGATCTAAAGTCGGAATTCCCGTAGGCTCATTGTAGCGAAACACCATCGCATCCTCAGCGGTATCGCTGCTGCACCCTAGCATAAACAAGCTGAGTACCCAGACTAAAAAAGTAGTTTTCATCTTCATAAGGAACCTTCCTCTCACGAAAGTAGCATAAAAAAAGCCCCCTGTTACCAGGGGGCTCTAACGTTATATTCACGCTATCGATTACGCATCGATATTCGCATATTTTGCATTACGCTCGATAAAGTCACGACGAGGTGGAACCTCATCTCCCATCAACATAGAGAAGATGCGATCTGCCTCAGCACTATCATCAATCGTTACTTGTTTTAAGATACGTTCTTCAGGATTCATAGTAGTTTCCCACAACTGCTCTGCATTCATCTCACCAAGACCTTTGTAACGTTGAACACCTACACCTTGACCGGTTTCTCCTCCGTATTCAAACTGTAATCTGTCGCGCTGTTCGTCGTTCCAAGCGTAAGCAGATTTAGAACCCTTCTTCACCAAATACAAAGGTGGATTCGCAATGTAAACATATCCCTTCTCTACCAATTCTCTCATGTAACGGAAGAAGAACGTCAAAATCAACGTACTAATGTGGCTACCATCCACATCCGCATCCGTCATGATTACAATCTTGTGGTAACGAAGCTTTTCAATATTCAACGCACGCTCATCTTCAGCAGTACCTACACTTACCCCAAGGGCTGTGTACATATTCTTGATCTCCTCGTTTTCAAAAACCTTGTGTGAGATCGCTTTCTCTACATTCAAGATTTTACCGCGAAGTGGCAAAATAGCTTGGAAGTTACGATCGCGT
>Ga0209955_1000036_pt1 | contig 55892 bp, 77 predicted proteins | sample SalPonA_A_H2O_MG_FD_185716 | JGI IMG/M metagenome (GOLD analysis project Ga0209955, IMG submission 185716) | Water microbial communities from South San Francisco under conditions of wetland restoration - Salt Pond MetaG R2A_A_H2O_MG (SPAdes)... | ecosystem: Environmental > Aquatic > Non-marine... | reverse complement strand
TGTAAGAAATTTTTAATTTCTTACAAATTCATTTATAGTTTTTTATCTATAATTTGAACGCAAACTTAAAAAATTGATCTCTTTTTTTCTAATTTTTATAAAACAGATAGACTATTTTTTAAATTCCAACGTTGTAAGGTGATGGTATTTGACCCATCAGTATGTTGTTTTGATTTAACTGGCTGGAACCCAATTTTTTGACTTTCTGTAATAATCACATCATTTGCATAATGCTGTGAAAGTTTATTAATGAAACTTTCGACAGGGTATGGTTGAATCCAAAAACTAGCATCAAGAACTAATTCATATTCTTCACCATTCCAGTTAAATGTAATATCATAATTATTTGATTGTGGAATTACTAAATTAACATTATGGTGCTTTGAATTATTTACTTCAATCGTCTTTTTTTCTCTTTTATATGGAATTTCTAATTTATTTAAGGCATTTTCTAAATGGAATAAATTTTTAAAACTTGTTTTTAAATTTGTAAAATGTGACATTAGTTAATCCTTTTATAATAGGTTTTTTTATAAATTAATTATGTTTATCTTTCATCAACACCCATGATTTTAGTATAATCGATTAATAGTCTTTTTAACGTCTATTAATATTTTTATTACATTACAAATGTTTTTGACCAAGCTTTAAAATTAATTTTAACTAATAAATAATGAAAGACAAATCTAATTTTAATTAGATTTGTCTTTTTGTCAATTAAGTGCTAAATAACAACTTAAAAATTAAGCATTAACAGCTGGAGCTGTGAAAGCAACTGGTAAAACATCACCTGAAGCTAAATCTAATGGGAAGTTGTGCGCGTTACGTTCGTGCATTACTTCCATACCTAAATCAGCACGGTTGATGATATCAGCCCATGTGTTGATCACACGACCTTGAGAATCAACTACAGATTGGTTGAAGTTGAAACCGTTTAAGTTGAATGCCATTGTACTAACACCCATAGCAGTTAACCAGATACCTAAAACTGGCCATAAAGCTAAGAAGAAGTGTAAAGCACGAGAGTTGTTGAATGAAGCGTATTGGAAGATTAAACGACCAAAGTAACCGTGTGCTGCAACGATGTTGTAAGTTTCTTCTTCTTGACCGAATTTGTAACCAGCGTTAGTAGATTCGTTTTCAGTTGTTTCACGAATTAAAGAAGAAGTTACTAATGAACCGTGCATAGCAGAGAATAATGAACCACCAAATACACCAGCAACACCAGCCATGTGGAATGGGTGCATTAAAATGTTATGCTCAGCTTGGAATACTAACATGAAGTTGAAAGTACCAGAGATACCTAAAGGCATACCATCAGAGAATGAACCTTGACCAATTGGGTATACTAAGAATACTGCAGAAGCTGCTGCTACTGGAGCAGAGAATGCTACGAAGATCCAAGGACGCATACCTAAACGGTATGATAATTCCCATTCACGACCCATGTAAGATGCTACACCAGTTAAGAAGTGTAATACGATTAATTGGTAAGGACCACCATTGTATAACCACTCATCGATAGAAGCTGCTTCCCAAATTGGGTAGAAGTGCATACCGATAGCATTTGAACTAGGGATAACTGCACCTGAAATGATGTTGTTACCGTATAATAAAGAACCTGCTACTGGCTCACGGATACCATCAATATCAACTGGAGGAGCTGCAATAAATGCGATAATGTAACAAGAAGTAGCTGTTAATAATGTAGGGAACATTAAACAACCAAACCAACCGATGTATAAACGATTTTCTGTACTAGTAATCCAAGCAGAAAAACGTTCCCATAATGAAACGCTTTCACGTCTTTCTAAAGTTGCTGTCATAAATAAATTTTAATATTATAATTCTTCCCAAGTGTTTAACTTGTTAATATAGATTATAAAACGAAATAATAAAACTTATCACTCTTTTTTATATTTATTTTATAAATTCTAAAAATTCTAACTCAAAATCAAATACTGCTCGATTTGTACTGCCACCAATAAAAATTTGCTCATTTTGATAAATAATCCAAATTTGAGAATAGGTAACATAACTAATTAAACTACTGATCATTAAAAATAAAAATCCAGAATAAATTAATGAAATTCCTGGGTCAGTTTTAATTTGTAACCCCGTCGAACTTATAGGTTCTAAAAAAGTAATGGGTTTTAAGAAATTTTCACTTTCATTCATTTCTAAATTTCCTAGAAACTGTCCAAAATTATTATAAATTGAACAATAACCTTCTAAATTAGAAATAATAATAATAATGCCCTCCTGAGGATTTTCTTTATTCTCAATCCATGTTAACCAAACTTTTTCTTGATTTCCAAAAACATTTGTTAATGGATATTCAACTACTTGATTATTCATAATTTGAAGTCTTAAACCTACCAAATTCCAATCTGTTTGGTAGTAATAGATATCTTTAAATATTAACGGATAATTTACAGAAATTGTTTTTCGTTTTATTTCATTACCTTGTTGATCTAAAATGGAAACATCTGAATAGAATTGTGAAATAGTTTTTGTTTTAGTATAACTAATCCAAAAATCATTAATTCGAGCTGAGGTTTTGGGAATAAATGTTGAAGGACCGGTACCTAAGATATTTTGAATATAAAAACTTTCTGTCTTAGGTATAATCTCTTGTGCTTTAAAACCAAATAAGGATCCAACAATGGTACCTAATAGAATTAAGATCATACTAAAATGAACTATGATCGGTGCAATTCGTCCAATTAATCCTTTATAACAATAAATCATGTTTTGTTGTTGAAAAATGGAATATTGTTTTTTTTTTATTCGTGCTAAAATTTTATTAAAATAAAAATTTTTCAAAATTGTTGAAACTTTTAATTTATAAAATGGATTAGGAGTACGAAAAAATTGACAACGGCGAGCTATCTTTACAGATGGTAATTGTTGTAAAAAACTACATATAGTTAAACTACAACCGAATAAAAAAACGAGTAATAAAAACCACCAAGTTTTATAAACATGATCAAACCCAAAAAAAAGGATTTGATCCCATGATAAAAATCCAAATATTGGTTTTGTTAATGGATAAGTTTGTTTATAAATTTCAATAGGTTGATCTTGTTCAATGATGGTTCCAATTATGCTACAAAAGCTGATTAATAAAAGAATAAAGATTGCAAACCGTAAATCTGCTAATAAGCGAAAAAGTTTTTGTTTCATTAAAAAAGTTAATTAAATATATATATTTTTAGATGAAGCTAAGCGTATTTGACCTGAGGAAGCCCATTTTTGAAGTTTTAACATTTGGTTACTATCTAAATTTACTAATGGAATTAGTTCTCGAAGTGCGAGACAAATATCATTTGTTGTAAATTCACGTTTTTCATAAAAAGCTTGATACATAGCTTCAATAATGCTTTGTTTTATCTCGGCCCCAGAAAAAGACTCAGATAATCGTCCTAGTTTTGAATAATCAAATGCTTTCCAACTATCTGGACGTAATTCTTGTAAATGAATTTTAAAAATTTCTTCACGTTCTTCTTTTCTTGGTAAATCTAAGAAAAAAATTTCGTCAAACCTTCCTTTCCTAATAATTTCTAGTGGTAATAAATCAATATTGTTTGCTGTCGAAATGACAAAAACGGGTTTTGTCTTTTCTGAAAGCCAACTGATAAAAGTAGCAGAAACACGATTGCTTGTTCCACTATCCCCTTTATTTTCTGTATTTGCAAAAGCTTTGTCAATTTCATCAATCCATAGAATACAGGGCGAAATAGTTTCCGCAACTTTAATTGTTTGACGAAGCCTAGATTCCGATTCTCCAACTATACCAGCAAATAATTTACCAACATCTAATTTTAGCAATGGTAATTGCCAATCATTTGCAATAGCTTTTGCTGTTAATGATTTACCTGTCCCTTGAATTCCAATTAATAGTAACCCCCTTGGAGTCGGCAAACCATACTGAGAAGCCTGGATACTAAAAGCGGTTTTTCGTTTTTTTAACCAATCTTTTAAGTTATTTAATCCGCCTAAATTTGTAATTTTTTCAGTAACCGAACAATATTCTAAAATTTCTGTTTGACTTATTATCTGTCTTTTTTCACTTAATAATATTGTGATACTGTTTTTGTCAATTGTTTTATATGTTGCAATGATTTTTGATAAAACTCGACGAATTCGTTCTAATGATAAACCTTGGCATGTTTGAACTAATGTCTCAAATAATTCAGGTTCTATCTCAATATTTAAAGAATTTAATAATCTTGTTAATTCATAATTAATTTCTTCTTTTAAAGGTAATTGAAATTGTAATATAGTGATTAGATCTTGTAGTTCAGTTGGAATTGTTAAATCAGAGCCAATTATAATAATTGTCTTAGGTTGAAGTTTTAATATGCGGCTTACATTTCGAAGTTTTCGTGAGATTGAAAGATCACTTAAAAATCGATTAAAATCTTTTAATAAAAATAAAGCAGGTGTTTCTGAATTTAATCGTTCAATTAATTCTAATGCTTGAAGTGGATTCCTTTTACCAAATCCTTGATTATTTGGATTATTACTATAACCATCGATAAAATCCCAACTATAGATACTTCGATTAAGATTAGTTTTGATATTTTTACGAATTGTATATTCAACTCGATCCTCTTCAATTGTATTAATATAAATTATTGGATAGCGGGCTTTTAAAAAAAGTCCTAATTCGTTAGTAAATTTCATAATATAATGGATCAAAAAATATGATTCTAATCTATTATTATAATAATTTTGAATAAAAAATTATTTATTATTAGAGCTATTTATTTTATGTACTCTAATAATATAGAAAGATTAGCGGCGAAGGGCTAATTTTTTTCGACCTTTTTTTCGTCGATTCTTAATAGTTTTTCGACCTTGAGGAGTCGACATTCTAGCTCTAAACCCTGATAGTTTTAAAATTGAATAACGGCTTTTGTTTGATAATGTATGTTTTGACATAAAATAGTTATATTAAAAATAGTTTTATAAAATGGATGATCTTAGTAAATCATAGATTACTAAATGGCGTAAAAATTCTTTACGTGTTTCAAAAATATAAAATGCATCTTGTTTATACTCATATAATGGATTTCGTTGTCCATAACCTCTCCAACCGACAGCTTCCCGTAATAATGTCATTTTTTGTAAATGTTCACGCCAAACTCGATCAATATTGATTAAAATAATACTTCGTTGTACATTTTCACAAATTCCATCACCATAAACGGCTAATTCATTAATTTTTGATTGATAACTTAACCAAAATTCATTAATTAACCAAATTTTTAATTCTACCGGATTAAATTGTTCGATTAATGATTCCGAATTCTGAAGATATCTGATAAATAAAATTTCACCAAGAAGATTTTCTAATAATTGAAGTGTCTTCACGTTTACAGATTTTTCATTTTGTAATTCCTGTAAAATGTCGGTAATAATTTGCTCACCATATGCAATCATACTATTTTTTTGTGAAATAGCTTTTAAAATGGCTTGTCTCTCAAAATAAACAATATTTCGTTGTTTATTTAAAATATCATCATAATCAAATAAATTTTTCCGTTGTTGATAAGCTCTTTCTTCAACTCGTTGCTGTGCAGAATCTAGACTTTTAGTCAATATAGCTGATTCAAGTGGAGTATCGTCGATCATTTGAGTTTGTAAAAAACTTTGGATTTTTGGTCCACCAAATAATCTCAATAAATTATCATCTAAACTTAAAAAAAATTGTGAAACACCTGGATCTCCTTGTCGTCCACACCGTCCGCGTAATTGGTTATCCACCCGTCTTGAATCATTTCTTTCTGTTCCAATAATATAAAGCCCACCTAAATTTTTTACAATTTTATTTTCTTGTTTTTGATGTTTTTTATAATATGAACTTAATTCATTTATTAGAAATTTAATAGAATATTGATAAGAAGTCGTTGGTAATATTACATTGTCATTTTCTCGTAAAAGACGTAAAATATCAATATCAGACAATTTTAAGAAAGACTTATCAGTTAATAATGAAAATAAAACACTTAAAAATTTTTGTGATCTATAATGAAATTGTATTTTTAAGGCTGACTTAAATATGTCTATTTTTTTTAATAAAGTATAATTTTTTGATAATGTTAAAATATCATATAATTCCTTCTGAATTTTAAAATTTATATTACCACCTAAAACAATATCTGTACCTCGACCCGCCATATTTGTTGCGATTGTTATAGCATGTTTCTGACCAGCTTGGGCTATAATTTCAGACTCACGTCTAACATTTTCAGGTTTCGCATTTAAAATTTGGTATGATAATTTATATTCATTAAGTAATTGCGCTAACATTTCTGATTTTTCAACTGTCGTAGTTCCAATTAAAATTGGTTGACCAGTAGAAGAAATCTTATTACATGATTGAGCAATAGAGTTCCATTTTGAAAATTGATCTTTATAAATGATATCAGCTAAATCTTTTCGTATATTAGGTTTTGCTGTTGGAATTTCTTCTACAGCCAAATTATAAATTTTTTCAAATTCGATTTCTGCTGTTTTCCCAGTACCAGTCATACCAGACAATTTTGGATATAATAGAAAGAAATTTTGATAAGTGATTGCAGCTACAGTTTCCGTATTTTTACGAATAGGCACTTTTTCTTTCGCTTCAATAGCTTGATGTAAACCATCACTCCATCTTCTATCTGCCATTACCCGGCCTGTAAATTCATCAACAATAATAATTCGATTATTTTGAACGATATAATGAATATCTTTAAAAAAGAGACTATTTGCTTTAATTGCATTAATAACGTAAGGGATCCAAGGGTCACGTGGATTGTACAAATCTGGAACTCGTAAAATGTTTTCAATTTGTTTACTGCCAGTATCTGTCAAAATAATATTTTTATTTTTTTCATCTACTTTATAATGAATATTAAGATCAAGATAATCTGTTATTTCAGCAGCAATTATATATTTATCAGTTGGTGTTTTAACAGCATCTGACAGAATTAATGGAGTTTGAGCTTCATCAATTAAAATTGAATCAACTTCATCAATAATACAATAATTAAATGGCCTTAAAACAACTTCATTTAAATTTAAAGCCATATTATCACGTAAAAAGTCAAATGTAACTTCATAATTAGTTACATATGTAATATCAAACTCATAATTATGTTTACGTTCTAGCTTCGACATTTCACCTTGAATTAAACCAGTACTAAAACCTAAAAATCGATAAATTTGACCCATTGAAATTTGATCTCTATTTGCCAAGTAATCATTGACAGTAATAATATGGACCCCTTTCTTTGTTAATGCATTTAAACAAGCTGGTAATGTCGCTACTAAAGTTTTACCTTCACCAGTCTTCATTTCAGCAATTTTTTGATTGTTTAAAACAAGTCCACCAATTAATTGAACATCAAAATGTTTTAATCCTAATGTTCTAAAACTTGCTTCTTTTGTTAATGCAAAAGATTCAATAAGTAAAGCATCTAAATTGTTAGTTTTTTTATATCGTTTTTGTAACTTAATATTTCTGGCCCGTAATTCGTTATTACTTAATGTTTTGAAATCATTTTCAAAACTATTAATTTCATTAATTAATCGTTGATAATTAGTTGTAAAAGAATTAGTTTTTAATAAATTTTTTTGCATTGAAAATTTTTTTAATCGTTTTTATGCAATAACATTAATACGTGTTTGATTTCCACTTTTTGAATCAAATTTAATTGTTCCATCGATTAAAGCGAATAAAGTAAAGTCTTTTCCACAACCAACATTTGAACCTGGTTTAAATTTCATACCACGTTGACGAATTAAGATGTTTCCAGCTCTTACTGTTTCTCCACCAAATTTTTTTACTCCTAATCGTTTTGCATTTGAATCACGTCCATTTTTAGTACTTCCTGCTCCTTTTTTATGAGCCATAATTTACCTCCTATTAATTTAATTAATTATAATGTCTTCAATGAAAACGCGTGTTAATTCTTGTCTATGCCCAGCTTTTTTTCGCGTTTTCTTTTTTGGTCGCATTTTATAAACAATTGTTTTTTTACCACGTAAATGTTCTAGAATTTTAGCTTTAACTTTAATACTTTCTAAATAAGGTTTTCCAATTAAAATATCACCTTCATTATTTACTAATAAGACCCGATTTAATGTAATTTGTTTTCCTAATTCAGTTGGAATTCGATTAAAATCATAATACTTTCCTGTTTCAATCCAGAATTGTCTTCCACTTATTTCGATAATTGCATATTTCATGATTTAAATTAATTTAAATAAATTTAAACTTATAATACTAAATCATTTTTAGTAGCGTCAACCTTTTTTTGAAAAAAACTTTAGTCTTCTATTTTAGTTTTTAACCAATATAACTCCTTGTAAAAAAATTCAAAAGCTTTTGTTTTATAACATTCTGGATTACTAATTATTGATAATTTTCGTTTAATTTCAATATTTTCAATATTAATAATACCAAGTGTCTTAAGTTTAATTTCTTTTTCAATGGCTGATGAAGATAAGAATGCGGCCCCTAACCCTAAACTAACAGCTGTTTTTATACCTTCAATTGAATTTAATTGTAAGATTGTTTTTAATTGTTTAGTATCAATTTGGTTCTGAATTAAAATTTTATCAATAAATTTTTTTATGGTAGAGTTAGAATTCAATGTTATAAAATCTAAACAGTAAAGATCTTCTTTCTGAATTTTCGTTTTCTTCGCAAAAGGGTGTGATTTAGAAATAATTAAACTTAGTTCATCATAGACAAATGGTTCAATAGTTAATTGTTTTTTCAAGTCATCAGAAATTTCGCCTCCAACTACCGCAATATCAATTTCTCGATTAATAATTTTTTTTGCAACTATTCGAGTCGAATTCACTTGAACATTTAAATCAATTTGAGGATAATTTTGAGCGAACAGCGCTAAAATACGTGGCATTAAATAAGTTCCAATTGTTTGACTTGCGCCTACCCGTAAATTTCCTCTATCTCCATTTTTTAAATCAACCACGGCTCTACAACTTTCTTCACATAAAGCTAGAATACGATTAGAGTATTGTAATAGAATTTCACCGCTTTCAGTTAAAGAAATTTTATTTCGTTCACGGTTGATTAATAAAGTATTGAGATTTTTTTCTAATATTTTAATTTGTTTACTGAGAGAAGGTTGAGAGAGATATAAAACTGCTGCGGCTTTAGTAAAATTTTTCTCTGTTGCGATTGCTTTCAAAATTCGAAGTTGGTGCAAAGTAAAGGGAAGCATAAGTTTTTAAAAAATATTTTAAATTTAACAACAAAACAAACCAATGAATAAATATAAATGCGGGTGGAGAGACTTGAACTCTCACAACCAAGGTTACTAGAGTCTAAAACTAGCGCGTCTACCAATTCCGCCACACCCGCAAAACTTCAAAATTTATATATACTGATGAAAATGAATAAATCTTCAAAAGATTTATTCGTTTTCATCAGTATATACACTGTAAACAAAACTTGTTGGTTTACCTCGTAACATTGATTTAGCTAAGGATAAAGATTTTTGGGCAGCCTTATAACCCTTTCTTTTCCAATTTGCTTTTCTTGCATTTTTCTTAGCTTTTGATGTTCGTTTTTTAGGTACAGCCATTATTTTTAATTCTTTTAAATATATTTTCTATGATATTATATTAAATTTAATAAAAAGTCAAATAAATTTTAATGAACTCTTTCTTTAATCGTTTTTGGATTCTCATATTTCGAAAAGAATCGCTAAATATGAGAATAATATTTTTTAATAAGCTAAGCCTAAGCTTCGTGTTGTTTCTGCACCTAAATATACACGAACACTTAAGAAATCAGTTGGACAAGCAGTTTCACAACGTTTACAGCCAACACAATCTTCTACACGCGGTGATGAAGCAATTTGACCAGATTTACAACCATCCCATGGAACCATTTCTAAAACATCTGTAGGACATGCACGCACACATTGAGTACATCCAATGCACGTATCATAAATTTTAACAGTATGAGACATAATTTTTTATAATTTTAGTATTTATTATGTTAAATTAAAGTTTATTTTGGTAACAATAAAATCTTTTTATTTATTGTTTTTTAATTTAAATTTTAACGTGATAAACGTTGAAGTTGTTGAATAGCTAAACGACCGATATTGTATAATGCCCATGATGCTGCAATTAATAACGGTGCAGCCACTACAATTAAACGAGTATCCATAACTAACAATCCTTTTTGTGTATAAATATGTAGATTTAAGGAATAATATTTTTAAAATATATTATTATAATTTATATTATATGTGAAAATTTTAATTTATAAATTCTGATTCTATTTAGTTTGAATTCTAGAATGGTTAGAAAACTTTTTAGATAAATTACAAAAATTTACCTAATTCTAATGTTCATTATTTTAAGAACAAAAAAAATTTCTTCAATTAAATAGTGCAATCTTGTTGGCGTAGTCCCAAACTATAATATATAATCAAATTAGAGTAGGTTAGATGGACGCTTAGTTTACTAATATTGGTGACAGGTAATTATGATGATGAGTCTGGAATACCAAAAATACCAGAACCAAAAACTTGTAATTATGACTACCGTTTAAATAGAAATAAAAAGCAATCCGTTGAACAATGTGAACTAGACGAAAATGTTAAAGACGTAAAAATAAAAATTGTTTACAGCATCAAGGAAAATCTTGCCCTAGTTCGCGAAGCTGAACGATTGATCTGCGATTATGATGCTCAAAGATTTATAAACAATTTAGTAGAACAACTATCCTTAGGAAATCGAAATCCTGGAATAGGAACAGCAAAAAATTTTGTGACATTAATGGACCGAGGCGAAATATATTTTTTGGGGCCTGGCTGCTCCTTTATTATTGTTAAAAAATTGACGAAAGAGATTATTGAAGAAGCAGTTGAAACTTTTGTAGAAAATAATGCATATTGGTTAAAAAATTTTACCATTTCGCAGGAGGAGTTCATACGGCAGTATGTAATACCTGAACATACAGAACACCTCAAAGAATTAGACAAATTAGATAATTCCTAGATTTTTACATAATCTAGGAATTCATTTTTTATTTCTAAAGAAAATTATTTTATCTTCCAGCTTCATCACTCAAACCCCCTTATTTTCAACTTAAACCTCTCCGAAGCTAACGGTAATCAAACAAATAGCAATTCTAGTTCTTGTCGAAATATAGTTTGGACCTTCACTTTTTTAATTAGTAGATTATAAATTTTGAAAGTGACAGGATCACGTTTTGGTAAACGTTTTCGCTTCGACAATTTTTCTTTTCTCGTTCTTTCTTGACCGTATTTAATTCCTTAAGAACGTCGTTTAATTGCTCTTTCAATTGGTTGTTTGACTACAAAAGTTCTTGGTTTCTTCGAGATAGTCCGATAAAATCTCTTCGAAGATCATTGCCAATAACTTCCAATTTATTAGAATTCCTTTCTTGTCCTTTTACTATAAGATCCAGTTTCGATTCCAGTTCGAAAAATAATGCATTATCTTCTTTGTTAATTTTTTCTATTTGATTTTCCATTTTGATTACTAATTTATTAATTTCTTTTCGATTGATCTATTTTTGGTGAAAATTGAACCTAACATAAATGATATTATGTCACGCTTACTTTACATTTTTGAATGTGTTCAAAAATGGGTCGACTGACAACTTTCACTTATAAGCTTCTGAATTAACTAATTAAGCTGAATTTAGTAGTTTTTCCAATTGCTGAGCGTCATTCACCTCAGTCAATTTTCCTGTACGATAAAATTTAACGGCAAAATTTTTGGAAATCTTTAAAAGTGAAAATATTGATTTTCTAATACTTAAATTGTCAAGTATGGCCCCTGTAAAATCGATTTCGCTCATCTCAGTAGCAGAGAAACTACAGTCACCAAAGTAGCTCCAACTTGAATCGATTCCTCGAAGATGACAATGGTTAAAACTATTAGTATAAAAGTCCGTTTTTGTAAATGTACAATTTTTTACTTCACAGTTTTCAAAACCACAGTCCCAAAATTCACACTTATGAAATGGTACTTGTTCAAAATTATAAAAAGAAGGGGGTAAGGGGGTTCAACGGAGAGACAGCGAAGCGCTCCTAAGAACCCCCGTTCTGATTTCCCTGCATCTAAGAAAGGAGATAAATAAATATGCATAAAAATACAAAATATTGGTGTTTTACTTGGGGAACAACAGTGACAGAAAAAAAATTACCAAACGAAATAAAGTTAAAAAAATTTTTAAATAATATTACAGAAATTTGTGTTTTTCAGTTGGAACGTGGTACTATAAAAAAACAAAGAACACTATCAAGGTGCGTTCACGCTAGTGGGGCCACGTATTTCAAAAAAACAATTATTAGAACGATTTCAAGAAGTATTTAATAACGTTAGTGGTTTAACATTAAGTAAAACTTATGATTCAAAAGCAGCTATGAAATATGCTTCAAAAATTGAGAGTAGAGTAAAAGGACCATTTTACGTAAGTCAAAAAGAAAATTATAGTGAAGAATATTCTAGTATGAATTTAAGAAAATGGCAAAAAGAACTTTTTGAATTTATTGTAATAAATAAAAATAACCCCATTATTCGTGAGCGTAAGATTATATGGGTTGAGGATAATAAAGGTTGTACCGGTAAAAGTCGATTTCAAAAATGGCTTCGCCTAGGCCAAAGAGAAATTATAGCACGTAAGTTGCCAGTTAGTAGTGTTGAGAGGCTTATATCTGCTGTTACAAAATTAACTCGGGAACAAGAAGTAGATTTGTTGATGATAAATTTAACAAAAACAAAAGGTGAAAATCAATCATTAGAAGATATGTTTGCTGCGATTGAGGACATAAAAGATGGATTTATTGTGGATACAATGTATGGTAAGTATATTGAAGCTATATTTGAATCGCCCTTAATAGTAGTATTTACAAATGATAAATTAGATGAACATATTTCAAAATTATCGGTTGATAGATGGTTGCGTCTTCATATAAATTATGATTATTCTATTGAATTTAGAAAAGATAATGGGGACGGTACAGTTACCCCGGTTAGTTTGGATAAACTGAATATAAAAAAATAGTATAAGATTTATACTATTTTTTATTGAGATTAAACAGAACAATTATTGATTTCGAATATTGTGTTTAGTATTCGGTGAAGTGTCCCATGTCTGAGTATCAGGCACGTTTTCAGGGTCCCCATATTTATCAAGTAAGTTAGCAGTTCTTCTCAAATTCTTTCGAAGGTTAGGCCTACTATGCTGAGATTTAATAGGACCTGGTTTTTCAAGTGGTACCATCTCGAATTGGTCAGCAAATTTTATATCACCATGTAAACCTGTAACATCTTCCATATTAACAACCTGATCATAATCAATAATTTTGTCTAGAATTACATCTACTGATCCATCATTATTAACAATGTCTATAATTAGGTTATGACGAGCACACGTTGGATTACCAATTCTTTGATCCGGCAATGAGCACTCATACGATGGCGCTAATTTTGTATAGTCATTAGGTGGAACGTCGATAGATACAACTTCTACTTGATTGTTTATACGAGGTTGAAGACTACTAATGGGACCGCGATAAGCTTGCGTTGCAATAACTGCGAGGCCACCATCTTTTGTAAGAGCTAAAGTAGTGAGGCCTACGAGAAATGATATCGCACTCGCAATAAGACCGACATTTGTTGTTCCTAATAGCATTGTTATAGCTGCTGGTGAGACTATAAACCCTGACACAATAGCTTTCTGCAGTAAAAGAATCCTACTTGTGACCGCAACAGGGCTATGAATTGGAATTGGCCAATCTAATTGGTATAACCCATATTCAGAGGCTATATGGCATAAAGCTGTTCGTGTGATAAAAATGACACCGTTTTTTACCTTATCGTGAAAGAGGTAATTTACAATTTTGCGTAGTCTAGCGTTATTTACGTATTGAATACCTGGTTTCAGTATACAATCAAGATGCTTAACATCGAGATAGTAATCTTCTAACAGTTGGGTAATTTCATTACCACCTCGTAATCTGCCTATTGCAAAATAAAATATTTTCCGTTTTGTAAATTGTTTTGATTTATCATTATTCTGAGACCAATTTTTTTTTAATTTTCGTGCAATAGCAATCTCTATTGCTAGCATTAATGGTATAAGAATGTAGTATTCACTGATTACCCACACTCTTTTTGAACTGATTCTAATGAGTAACATTATTCAATATGTAATATAGTATATTATAGTTTATAGTATATTATATTATAGTTAAAAAACAAAAAAATTTACACTATTATACTAATTATTGTATATTAAAACTAGGAAATCATTGCTCGAGCTGGAACTCGAGCAGCAATATATTACTAACAACCAATAAATTAGATAAAATATTATATTATGATACTATAATATTTTATTTTTAATGTCAAATTTATCTTAAAGATTTATTAATCTTGTACGTTTGAAAAAAAAAAAGGTTACCTTTTTTTGGTAACCTTTTTTAATTATCCAACCCGGATCCGATTCGCATTTTTCGTTGTGGTTGTAGGCTATAAGCTATGTGAGGTTACCAAGTTACGTTACCTCATATATATATAAAAGTAGGGGGTAAGGGGGTTCTATGGAAAGACAGCGAAGCGCTCTAAAGAACCACCTTATCCCCGAATTGTCAAAAAGGAAAAAAAATAGTGTAATCATCACTATTTTTAATCAATTAGCAATTTTCATAGATTTCAGTTGCTAAATGAATCGCAGAGCCAATAGTAACAGGGTTAGGGGCCGCGATTGAAGCGCCAATTGTTGCTACTATTCCCGCACAATGAAAGGCTAATCTGACTGGCGGTGGAGCACAGCACTCAACGACAGTTAAAGTAATATTTTTCGTTAAAATCAATGGGTTCGTCGAATTAGTAATGTTAACACCACCCTTCACTAATTTTAATGCTCGGCCACCAGGAAATAAATAGGTAGCGGCACCTGAAAAGATTTGAAACATATTAACCCCCGGTGATTGTAATTAATATTTTTGCTAATTTAGAGCTTCGTAATGGAGATAAACCAATCGCCACACCAACCAGAATTGAGATCGTAGTTTTTGAGATCATAAATATTTAAAATTAAATTTTAATACTTTTAACTTATCAGAAAATCGTAAATATGTCAATACTATAAATATGTTTTAGTCTAATTAAGTTTTTGTTTGATAATCACCATTCAATTCTAATTTATTAATATATTTTGATTTGGAATCATCTAAATATTAAGGTATACAAACGTACTAACATTCTAGTAAATTTACTAATTGACGTAATAACTTAAGTATATATTTATAATTTAATTTATAGAAGAATTAAAACTAAAAGTCGCTTCTTTCGAATATTCAAATAAAAGCTGTCTACTTTATAAGATATTTTAAATAAAAATTTAAATTTCTTAAAATTTACTGTTTAAGCTTAAATCTTTGTTCAATGTTATGGAATTGTACTAATTTGTTGAACAGGTGAACTAGCTTGGGCATAGGATTTTTTCTCCATCCTTCCAGCTAAATAACTTAATCGACCAGCTCGTACTCCCAAATTCATCGCAGAAGCCATTTTTGCAGGTTTTTTTGATTGTGCTACTGCTGTATTTAATAAAATACCATCAGCTCCAAGTTCCATTGCTTTAGTCGCTTCGCTTGGTGTTCCTATTCCAGCGTCTACGATTACAGGAATCATAGCATTTTCAATAATAATTTGTATATTAGCAAGATTGTTTAACCCTTGGCCTGATCCAATAGGGGAACCAAGAGGCATCACTGTTGCACAGCCTAAATCTTCTAAATGTAAGGCTAACATTGGATCAGCATTAATATATGGTAATACAGTAAATCCTTTTTTAACTAAAAATTCCGCTGCTTTTAATGTTCCAATAGGGTCGGGTAACAGATATTTTGGATCCGAAATAACTTCTAATTTTACAAAAAAATTATCTTCCTGTCCAATTTGACATGCTAATTCATGACCTAAAAAAGCCATTCGAATAGCCTCTTCAGCTGTTTGTGACCCAGCAGTATTTGGTAATAACCATAATTTTTGCCAATCTAAATCATTTAAAAAATTTGTTGTATCATTTTTTAAATCGGTTGGTAAACGTCGAACGGCTACCGTTACAATTTCACATTCGCTATTTTCAATACTAGAAATAGCATCAAATGATGTTTTATATTTTCCGGTTCCTAACATTAACCGGGAATTAAAAAATTTTTCTCCAATTTTTAATCTATCTAAATCTTTATTCATGTGTCTAAAATTTTAAAAATACTCCCCAGGTAGGATTTGAACCTACGGCCAATCGGTTAACAGCCGATTGCTCTACCACTGAGCTACTGAGGAGGTATCTACATCTGTAAATTATTATAACATACATATTAGTAGATTACAAGCTTTTAACTAGTGGCAAAATCGATAGAAATTTTTTAAATAATTTTCCTATGAAAATTATTTAAAAAATTTCTATCAATTTCTACGATAAACAAATTCGATAAAAAATCCCTGGAGCTAAATCAATTTCTGCTAATAAATCGAAAATAGGTACTTCTGATTCATAATAAATTTCTAAAATCCGCTTATGAATACGAATCTCAAAATGTTCTCGTGAATCTTTATCAACATGTGGTGACCTTAAAACACAATAAATTCGTTTTGTTGTTGGTAATGTGATCATTCCAATTGAGTTCAACGAAGTATTACTTAACGTGTCAATAATTTTTTGACACGAAGAAACTAAAAGTTCTGCATTAAAAGATTCTAATCTTACACGAATTTTTGCATTCGTTTTCATTTTCATAAAACCTTTTAATTATTTAACAATTTTAGAAACTACGCCTGCGCCAATTGTACGCCCACCTTCACGAATAGCGAATCTCATACCTTCTTCAATTGCAACAGGATAGATTAATTCAGCTGTCATTTTAATTCGATCACCAGGCATTACCATTTCAACAATAGAGCCATCATCTGCAGTGAACTGGGTAATTGCACCAGTTACATCAGTAGTTCGAACATAGAATTGAGGACGATAACCAGTAAAAAATGGTGTATGACGCCCACCTTCATCTTTCGTTAAAACATAAACTTCTGATTCAAAGTTAGTATGAGGAGTAATTGTCCCCGGTTTTGCTAATACCATACCACGTTCAATATTTTCACGATCAACACCACGTAATAAAATACCTACATTATCGCCAGCAAAACCTTCATCTAATGTTTTTTGGAACATTTCAATACCAGTAATTGTTGTGGTTTGTGTTTCACTAATACCAACAATCTCAATGTTGTCACCAACTTTTACAATACCTCGTTCAATTCGTCCAGTAGCAACAGTACCACGACCTGTAATTGAAAAAACATCTTCAATTGCCATTAAAAATGTTTTTTCAGTGTCACGTTCTGGTGTTGGAATATAATCATCAACTGCAGCCATTAAATCAAAGATTTTATCTACCCATTGATTATCTCCACGTTTAATACCTGGGTTTGCAGTAATTGCCTCAATGGCTTGTAACGCAGAACCAGGACAAATTGGAATATCATCGCCTGGGAAATCATAAGCCGATAATAATTCACGAACTTCTAATTCAACTAGTTCTAATAATTCATCATCATCAACTTGATCTTGCTTATTTAAAAAAACTACAATATCTGGTACACCGACTTGTTTTGATAATAAAATATGCTCACGTGTTTGTGGCATTGGTCCGTCTGCTGCTGATACTACTAAAATAGCTCCATCCATTTGTGCAGCACCTGTAATCATATTTTTTACATAATCTGCGTGACCAGGACAATCAACGTGTGCATAGTGACGATTCTCTGTTTCGTATTCAACGTGTGCGGTATTGATTGTAATACCACGAGCACGTTCTTCTGGTGCTCCATCAATATCAGCATAATCTTTAATTTGTGATCCACCTTCTAATGATAATGTTGCTGTAATAGCAGCTGTCAAAGTTGTTTTTCCATGATCTACGTGTCCGATAGTACCGATGTTAACATGCGGTTTTGTACGTTCAAATTTCTCACGTGCCATTATATGATTCCTTTAAATTTTTAAACATTATAATTTAGTTTTTAGCTTTTAGCGAGATATCTTTTATGAAGTTAATATCTAAAATGAGCGAAAGCTTTATTAGCTTCAGCCATTTTATGAGTTTCTTCTTTTTTCTTAATAGTATTACCAACTTCGTTAGCTGTGTCAATAATTTCATTAGCTAATTTTATTGACATACTTCGTCCAACTCGTTGTTTAGAATATTGAATTATCCAACGTAATGCTAAATTTGTAGCTCGAAAACTACTAACTTCAATTGGAACTTGATATGTAGAACCTCCAACTCGTCTGGCTTTAACCTCAACGACTGGGCTACCTTTACAAATTGCTTTTTCAAAAAGTGCTAAGGGATCTTCATTTGTTTTCTGTTTTATAATTTCAAATGCTTCATACACAATTTTTTTTGCAATAGTTTTTTTACCAGATTTTAAAATTCGTGTAATCAGTAAACTTACTAAATAACTATCATAAATAGAATCTGGTTGGGGGAAACGTTTTTTTGAAATATTTCGACGTGACATAATTTTAGTTGATAAAGAATTTCTTTAAATTTAAATGTTAATAGAGGAATTTTTTAACCTTTTGGTTTTTTTACACCATATTTTGAACGGCCTTGCGTTCGATCTTTTACCCCGCCAGTATCTAAAGCGCCTCGAATAATATGATATCTTACACCTGGTAAATCTTTTACTCGACCACCCCGAATTAAAACAACCGAATGTTCTTGTAAATTGTGCCCAATTCCTGGAATATAAGCGGTCACTTCAAATCCTGAAGTCAAACGAACTCGCGCGACTTTTCGAAGAGCAGAATTAGGTTTTTTTGGTGTTGTTGTATATACTCGAGTACAAACACCGCGTCTTTGTGGACAATTTACCAATGCTGGTGATTTTGTCTTTTTTTTTAGTTGAATACGTCTTGAACGAACTAGTTGTTGTATAGTTGGCATAAAATTTTACAATTATTTTTTAGATAAATTTTATAAGTTATTAATTAGTTGAATTTAAACCATATTTTTTCATAAAGCGTTCAACACGACCTTCACTATCAATTATAAGTTGTGATTTTGAATAAAATGGATGATTTGCTAACCACATATCAACTTGAAGTTCTTGTCTTGTCGAACCTGTAATACAAAGTGGTTTTCCCTCACATAAAACAATGGCATCATTAAACCATTTAGGATGTAAATTAGATTTTGGCATATTTTTATTTAAATAAAGATTAACGTTTTGAGTATTGTGGAGCTTTACGTGCTTTTCGTAACCCATATTTTTTACGTTCTTTAACACGCGCATCGCGAGTTAAAAAACCAAATGGTTTTAAAAGAGTTCGGTTTTCATTGTCAATTTTACATAATTGTCTTGCAACCCCTAATTGGATAGCTTGTGCTTGACCTGTTAATCCGCCCCCTTTTACTAGAGTTACAATATCAAATTGTTTATCTAAGTTTAATTCCTTTAAAGGAGCCCAGATAAGATTTAAATAATTTTCATTATATTGTAAATATTTATCTCCTGGGACTTTATTAATACTTAAATTTCCTTTTCCAGGAATTAAAAAAACACGCGCAATTGCTTCTTTCCGTTTTCCGAGACCAATATTATCTTTTTGAAAAATTAATTTTGACATACTTATTATATAGTTAGATTATGTTAGTTTTCGAAATCAATCGTTTAATTTTTTACCTGAATACTTTTGTAGAAATTCTTAACATCAATTTGGATAGGATTTTGTGCTTGATGAAAATGCTGTTGGTCATTATAGATTTTTAATCGTTTCATTAATCTTTTAGTTTCTGTCCGTGATAACATTCTTTTTACAGCTCGTTCAATTGTTAATTTTGGTAGACAATCCCCAACATTTTTAATTTTTAATGAGTGTCCCGGTCGTCCTGGATTATAAACTAAATAATGTTTACTATCTTCGTTTATTATAATAGATTCAGCATTTATTAAAATAATATAGTCACCTGTATCAACTGATGGGTGATATTGTGGTTTTATTTTACCTTTTAATAAATTTGTAATTAATGTAGCAAGTCTTCCTAAACTTTGTCCTTTACAATCAATAAGAAACCAATTGCGGTTCTTATAACTTTGAGTTGGTAGAAATGTTTTATTTAATGAATTCATAAGTTTTTTAGTTAAATTTAATAAATAAGTTTTTTAGTTACTTTAAAATAATTCCCAGTTTATTTTTTAATGTAGAAAAAACTTCATCTGCAGATTTTCGTCCAAAATTTTTAAGCTCTTGTAGTTTTTCAGGTGAATAATGTAATAAATCCCCTACTGTATTTATTTGCGCTTTTTTTAAACAATTATAAGCTCGAACTGATAATTGTAATTCTTCAATTGCAACATTTGTATAAGGCTCAATACTAATTGAACGAATTTTTGGTTTTAATTCAGTTCTTACTTCTGTATCCTTCTCTTTAATGAGAGAGCTAAAAAGGTCAATGGTAAATTGTGCAGCAGATTTTAAAGCTTCACTTGGTGAGATACTTCCATTTGTCCAAATATCTAAAAAGACTCGTTCGCTTATATTATTATTATCATAAACATTTTCTATCTTAAAATCGACTTTTTCAACTGGCATAAAAATGGTATCTAATTGTAAATAATTTTCATTTTCTTCTAAAAAAGTCTGAGAAGCTAATTTATAACCGGTTCCATATTCAAATTTAAACTCAATTTCTAGGATATTTGATGTTGACATTGTCATAATATAATGATTAGGATTAACAATTTCTAAATTTGAGGGTAATTGAATTAAATCAGCTGTTATAACTGCTGGCCCTTGAATTTTTAAACGACCAAATTCTGGAGTTTGAGTCTTACTTTTAAAAACAATCCCTTTAAGATTTAATAATATTTCTAGAATATCTTCACGAACGCCAGGAAGAATAGAAAATTCGTGGCTTACTCCAGCAATTCGAACAGCAGATATAGCAACTCCTCCTAAATCATTTAATAACACCCGACGTAATTGATTTCCAATGGTTATTCCTTGTCCACTTTTTAATGAATTAATTAAAAATTGTCCATGACAAGAACCTGATTCAATTTGTTCTGATTTAAGGCATGTAATAGAAATGTTAGTCATAATTTAATGTAGTAGAAATAAAAACTCTAAACCCGACGACGTTTTGGTGGTCGGCAGCCATTATGTGGAACAGCTGTTATATCTTGAATTGATGTTATTTCAAACCCGGCACCTTCAATTGCTCGAATAGCAGTTTCACGACCAGAGCCTTGTCCTTTTACCAAAATTTCGACATTCTTCATTCCTGTACTTAATGCTTCGAGTGCAGCTTTTTCCGCAGCTGTTTGAGCAGCAAATGGAGTACTTTTTCTTGCCCCTTTAAATCCTGAACTTCCAGCTGAAGCCCAAGAAATGGTATCCCCCATTAGATTGGTAATTGTCACAATCGTATTATTAAAAGTTGATTGAATATGAACTACGCCAGTTGTAAAACTATTTCTATTTTTTTTACTTGTTGATTTTCTTCTTGTCTGTGCCATATAAAAATTTCAAATAAGTTTATTTTTTCTTACCAGTAACAGTTTTCTTTGCACCTCGTCGACTACGTGCGTTTGTTCGAGTTCTTTGGCCACGAACAGGTAAACTATTTCTATGTCTTTTTCCTCTGTGACAATTAATTTCATTTAAACGTTTAATGTTTAATCCGTTAAATCTTCTTAAATCACCTTCTAATTTTAAATCAATATTTTCAAGAGTTTGTCTTAATGTAACTGTTTGTTCTGTTGTTAAATCATAAACTCTTGTTTCGGCTTTAATATTTGCTTGTGCAATAATTGTTTTTGCAGATGTTAAGCCAATACCATGAATATACGTAAGTGCATATGCAATTTTTTTATTCCGAGGTAAATCAACACCAACTAATCTTACCATTTGTAAACTCCTTTAAATTATATTATCCTTGACGTTGTTTATGTTTCGGGTTTTGGCAAATTACCATAATTCTACCATGTCGTTTAATTACACGACATTTATCACACATTTTTTTTACTGAAGGACGAACTTTCATTTTTAAATTTTTTAAATAATATTTATTGATATTTATTGTTATAAACGTTTGAATAATAAATGTTATCAATTTCACGGATTAGATCTAAAATTACACCAGCTAAAATTAATAATGATGTTGTGCTTAATCCAGTTAAGCCTGTAATACTCAAGGTTGATTCAATAAAATTTGGAACAACAGTTAAAATTGCAAGCATCATTGCACCAATTAAAGTAATTCTTTTTATAATTTGTTTTAAATAAAAATTTGTTTGTAATCCTGGTCTTATTCCAGGAATTGTAACTGCCATTTTTTGAAGCTGATCTGAAATGTCTTTTGGGTTTAAAACAATTGATGAGTAAAAAGAACTAAATGCTAAAATCAACCCAAAATAACCTATCCAATATATAAACTTAAACGATTCTAAAAAAGTTAACCACTGAAATAGTCCCGAATTTATAATATAATTTGGGATCACCAAAATTGCAGTTGTTAAAATAATTGGCATAACACCAGCTTGATTAAATCGTAATGGAAGATAATTATTAATCGAATCTTGGGTAGAAAATTTATTCAATTGTTTTGAGGAAATTAATGGAATTTTACGAATTCCTTGTTGTAAAAGTACGATTCCATATAAAGATGCAAAAATTAATAAAATAATACTAATAATAGAACCAATAGTAAAATTATTACTATTTTCGATTACTAATTTACCCAATAAATTTGGTAAGTTCGAAATAATGTTAGTATAAATAAGTATTGAAGCACCATTTCCAAGACCATAATCCGTAATTAATTCACTTAACCATAGAACAATCATAGCACCAGTTGTCAGCCAAAGAATAACTTCAATTGCTAATCCATAATTCCAATCAAATAAGACTTGGCGTAAATACACAGTAATTCCAAGACTCTGAATAATAGCCCAAATTAATGTTATTAAACGAGTTAATTGACTAATTTTACGACGACCTTCAAAATCTCCATCTTTTTGTAATTTTGCCAACTTTGGAGAAAATCCTAAAAGTAATTGGATAAAAATAGTTGCATTTATATATGGAAAAATATTTAAGGTAAATACACCAATTACAAATGTATTGTCACCAGAAAAAGTACTTATTAAATTTTTAGTAATTGAATGACGTTGTATATAAAATGCCAAATCATTTTGATTTATACCAGGGACTGGAAGAAAAGTTCCAGCCCGAATTAATAATAATATTACAAGACTAAATAATAGTCGAGTAGATAAAATTTTTCTCATTTCTTTAGTAATTTTCACGATTCTCTTCTTTTTTATTTATTTTAAAGTTAAATTACGTTTTTTAGCTATCTGTGATTTAGTAGTTAAATTTTGTAACGCATTAATTGAGGCACGAGCATTGTTTAAAAGGTTATTCGAGCCTAATTGTTTAGCAATTACATTTTTAACACCGGCCACTTCTAAAACAATTCTAACAGCTCCACCGGCAATTACTCCTGAACCTTCAATCGAAGGTCGCATAATTATTTTACAAGCTCCAAATGTTCCGCTTACATTGTGTGGAATACTTAAAGCCTTTGTAAGTGGTAATTCAATTAAGTTTTTACGACCATCTGTTTTTGCTTTTTTAAATGCATTGACAACATCGGCAGCTTTCGCAACACCAACACCAACTTTTCCATTTTCATCTCCAACTACAACAACGGCGCGAAAACTTAATTTTTTACCACCTTTTGTTACTTTAGAAACACGACTAATTTTAATTAAACGTTCAACTAATTTTGGTTCGTAATTATTAATAGTGCGTCGAGGATTTCTTTTTTTATTTATTTTTTTTAAATCATTAGTCATAACAAATATTTAATTAGGTTACTTATTTACAAATTATAATTGTCCAAAATAAGTTATTATATAATAAATAATAACTTAGAATTGTAAACCACCAGCACGGGCACCATCAGCTAAGGCTTTAATCCGTCCATGATACAAATATGGCCCACGATCAAAAATAATTTCTGTGATATTTTTTTGTAAACTAAATTCAGCTAATTTCTCTCCCATAAGACGTGAAGCATCACATGTTCGACCATTGGATAGATTTAATTTGATTGATCGATCTAATGTTGAACAGGCTAATATAGTAGTTGAATTTGTATCATTAATAATTTGCGCATAAATATGTTGGTTAGAACGATATACTGATAAGCGAGGTCGTTGAAATGTACCTTTAGTATTTCCACGTAAACTTTCACGTTTTAATTTTTTATATTTATTAGGTTTTAATTTCTTATTCTTATTCTTTAGTTTTAATAAAGTTCGTTTTGACAATTTCATAATTTTAATTTTCTAAGACTATATTTTAGTTTATTTGCCTGCTTTTCCAGCTTTTCGTAAAATTTGTTCGTTTTTATACAAAATACCTTTACCCTTATACGGTTCTGGACGACGCCATTCTCGAATATTTGCAGCAAATAAACCTAATAATTCTTTATCACATGATTTTAAGTTTATTGTTGTATTTTGAACTACTTCAACAGAAATCGATTCAGGGATTTCAATAGTAACTGGATGGCTATATCCAAGGTTTAAAACAATTTCTTTTCCCTGGACTACCGCACGATAACCTACGCCTTTTAAAATTAATGTTAATTCAAATTGTTCTGAAACTCCAATGACCATATTATTAATTAATGTGCGATATAAACCATGCAATGATCTAAGACTTCGAATTTCAGTTTTTAAACTTATAGTAAGAATATTATCTTCTTGCTGAATTAAAATTGTTTCAGGAATTTGAGTTTCTAATGTTCCAAATTTTCCTTTAACACTAATTTTTGTATCTTTATACTTAATTTCAACACCATTGGGAATAGTTATTGGTAATTTTCCGATACGTGACATTTTAGAAACTCCTTATTTACCAAATATAACATAAAACTTCACCACCAATACCTAATTCTTTTGCTTTTAGGTTTGTCATAACACCTTTAGAAGTTGACACAATTGCAATTCCTAAATTATTTAAAACTTTTGGTAAATTATTAGATTTACTATAAACACGCAATCCTGGCTTACTAACTCGCTGAATTTTGGAAATTACGGGTTTACGTGATTTTCCAATATATTTTAATGAAAGTAATAGATATTGCTTATTATCTTCTTGATAATTATTAAAATCTTTAATAAATCCTTCTTCTTTTAAAATGACTGCAATCGCGCTTGACATCTTTGTAACAGGAATTTGAACAATTTGGTGCTTTACCATATTAGCATTTCTAATTCGTGTTAACATATCAGCAATAGTATCAGTTACCACAATTATCTCCTTATTTATTTTTTAATTATTCTTGTGACCAACGTTTTCGTTTTAAATGTTTTTTTCGATCCCACACTTGACTAACTTCAGCGAAGGATGAATATTTTTCATAATAGCCACAATCATTTAATGGAAATCTTAAAAATTTAAACAAAATCATCCCATTTAAAATTTTATCGATTGGTTTGGCTTTATATTTTGGTGACGAATGGTCTAAAACAATATTTATTGTTACCCCTTGTGTTTGATCTACTTCATCATATTCCACTTCAGGAAAAATTAATTGTTCTTTTAACCCAAATGTATAGTTGCCCGCTTTATCGAAACTTCGTAACGATAAGCCACGAAAATCTCTAATTTGAGCAAATGTGAAGAATAATAATTTCGTTAAAAATGCATACATTTTTTCGCCACGTAATGTTACACTTAAACCTAATTCCATATTTTCACGAATTTTAAAACCAGCAATAGCCTTTTTTGCTCTTGTAACCATTGGTTTTTGGCCAGTAATTTTTTCAAATTCTTCAATATTTTTTTTCAAAATATTCGTATTTTGAGCTGCTAATCCTAAGCCACGATTAATAATAATTTTCTTCAATTTTGGAACAGTATGTGGATTACTATAACGTAAAGGGCTATTTTTTATTAAAATAGGTTTAATTCCCTCTTCATATTCTTGTTTAATATCATCAAGTAGGTTATAAATATCAGCAATTTCGTCGAATGAATGTTGATTTAGCATAGTAAGATAAAGATTTTTTAATTTAATTTCACATTTGAATGATGAATCGGTGCTTCAAATTGTTTAATTTCACCAATTTCATTTTCAGTTCTTGGTTTCATATGTTTAAATTTAAAATTGATTCCTTGAACTGTAACCTTTCCGGTTTGTCTATCAACCTTGATAACTTCACCTGTTTCATTTTTATAAAACCCCGAAATGATCTTAACTTGATTACCAACTTTTACATGTATTTTTTGTTTCATGCTATAAAACCTCCGGTGCTAAAGATACAATTTTAGAAAAGTTCTTATCACGAATTTCACGTGCTACAGGACCAAATACACGTGTTCCTCTTGGATTATTATCAGTATTTACAATAACTACTGCATTATCATCAAATCGAATATACATTCCATCTTGACGACGAATAATTTTTTTTGTTCTTACTACAATTGCTTTTACAATATCAGAACGTTTGATTGGCATATTGGGAATAGATTCTTTAACAACAGCAATAATGGTATCACCAATTTCTGCATATTTTTTATTTCCACCTAAAATTCGGATACACATTACTTTTTTAGCACCCGTATTATCAGCGACTGTTAGAATTGTTTGAGGATAAATCATAAAATAGTTTTTAACTTATTAACGAAGATTTTGAAAGAACTTCAACTAACTTCCAGCGTTTTTTTTTGCTTAATGGGCGACATTCATGGAGTAAAACCTGATCCCCAATATTGGATTGTTCAGATTCATCATGAGCTAAATATTTATTAGTTTTTATTAATGTTTTAGAATAAATCGGATGAGGATATCGATTTTCGACCTTAACAACAATAGTTTTTTCCATCTTATTACTAATTACAATACCAATTTGTTGTTTTACTGGCATTTTTAAACTCCTTAATTTGTAATTATTTATTTATCTTTTTTTATTGTTCAAAATTTTTTAATTGCATCGTTAACAACGTTTTTAATTGAGCTAAACGACGTTTTGTATGCTTTATATCATGTGGTTTAAAATTTTGACGTGTTGCTTTTTTAAATCGCAAATTGAATAATTGGTTTTCTGTTTCAATAATGGCTTCAGAAATCTCTGTATTTGAAAGCGAACGGATATCAGCAAATTGAGGCAAACTCATTTTTTAACTCGTTTTATTAATAAATTTTGTTTTTAATGGTAATTTATATGAAGCTAAGCTCAATGCAGCTTTAGCTACTTCTTCAGGAACTGAACTAATCTCAAAAATAATAGTTCCCGGTTTTACAACTGCTACCCAATAATCAACTGCTCCTTTACCGGAACCCATTCGTGATTCAGCGGCCCGGGCTGTAACAGTTTTATCAGGAAAAATACGAATCCATAATTTTGCGCCCCGTTTCGTATAACGAGTGATAGTTCTTCGCGCTGCTTCAATTTGGCGTGACGTAATCCAATTTGGTTCTAAGGCTTGTAACCCAAAATTGCCAAAGCAAATTTGATGCCCACGTGTTGCTTTACCGCGCATACGTCCTCGATGATATTTTCGATATTTTGTTCTTTTTGGACTTAACATAATAAATTAATGTAATCAGAATATAAATTTTGTAATTAAGATGATTTATTTAGATAAAATTTCACTTTTAAATAGCCAAACTTTAATTCCTAAAACTCCGTAAATTGTATTAGCTTCACTAGTTGCATAATCAATATCAGCCCGTAGGGTTTGCAACGGGACACGACCTTCCCTAATCCATTCACTACGAGCCATTTCTGCTCCATTTAATCGACCCGAAACTTGAATTTTAATTCCATTCACGTTTTGTTTCTGTGATCGTTGTAAAGCTTCACGCATAGCACGTTTAAATGCTACTCGTTTTTCTAATTGTTCTGCAATTAATTCACCTAAAAGTTTTGCATCTAAATCAACGTTTTCAATTTCAAAAACTTTAATTGTAACATCCCGGGTTGATGGTAGTAATTTTTTAACGTCGGTTAATACTTTTTTAAGACCACTTCCTAATTCTCCGACTAGTATTCCGGGTTTTCCTGTTTTAATATTTAATTGAATTTGATCATTTAAACTATTTCGACAAATTTGAATATTTGAGATATTATTTACTTTTGAAATAGTATTAATATACGTGCGAATTTTATCATCTTCTTCTAAAACATTGGCATATTGATTTAGGTTTGCATACCAAGTTGATTTATGCTCTTGTATGATACCTAATCTAAATCCTAAAGGATGCGTTTTTTGGCCCATGAAATTAATCCTTTTACTTTAATTATTAATTACTTTCTTTCATAACAACCGTAATATGACAGGTTGGTTTCAAAATTTTATATGCTCGACCTTGAGCGCGGGGTCGAATTCGTTTTAGCTTTGGTCCTTCATCAGCAAAAATTTGATCAATAATTAATTTTTTTTTATCTAATCCATAATTATGTTTTGCATTTGCTGCTCCAGAATGAATCACTTGCCAAATAGGCCCACCAGCATCATAAGGTAAAAATTCTAAAATCATTAGTGCTTCTTGATATGATCGACCTCGAATTTGATCAATTACTCGTCGTATTTTATGAGGTGACATTCGAATATATTTCGCTACTGCTTTAACTGATTGCGAATTTGTCATAGGTAACTTTGTTTAATATTTATTTTTGATTAATAAAAACTAGTTTTTAATGAATAGTTTAAAATTTACCATAACGATTCCTGCTTTTTAATCGGAACTTTTGTTCGATATAAAAGTTTAATTGTTATATGATTGATTGAGTTAGAATCTGTAGTATCTTGAATTAAAAATTTATTTTTTGGTTTGGTTTCATTAATATAAACTTCATGAATCCAGATATCAAAAAAATTAATTGAAAGATTATTATGTAGTGCAAGAACAGAAGAATGTAATATATTTAATAGATTTTCTTGTTCTATTGGATTCGATTTTAATAGATACCCAATATCATCAATTGCATAGTATAAATATTTATTTTGAAAACTATTTAATAAAAATTTTGCAATTATTGATAATTTCTTCTCATATTGTATTTGGAAAGTTTTTATAGTAACTTCAGTTTGCGCTGGATATAAAAATGGTTTTCCCTCGCTTCGATTACTAAATTTCCGTTTTTTTGTCACTGACACTTCTTCATTACATTTACAGCGATTTTCATATAAAACTCTGTTCATTAATTTGAGTTATACTAACGTTTTCCTTTTCTATCTGTTTTAATGTGAGTTTTAAAATTTCGTGTTGATACAAATTCTCCTAATTTATGACCCACAAATTGGTCAGAAACGAAAATTGGGACATGTTGCTTACCATTATAAACAGCAATTGTAAATCCAACCATACTTGGTAAAATGGTTGATGATCTCGACCAAGTTGTAATTATATCTTTCTTTCCAGCTTGATTCATTTTATTAATTTTTTTTAACAAATGATAAGCAACAAACGGACTTTTTTTTAATGATCTTGTCATTTTCTAAAATATTTTTGTTAGTCTAATTAAATAGTTAGTTAGCTACGTCGGCGAAGAATATAAGCATCGCTTAATCGTTTACGTTTTCGTGTTTTCATACCTAAAGCCGGTTTTCCCCAAGGTGTTAATGGACGAGTACGACCAATTGGTGCTCTACCTTCACCACCGCCATGTGGATGGTCACATGGATTCATGACTGAACCTCGCACTGTTGGACGTTTTCCGAGCCAACGAGTTCGACCAGCTTTTCCACTTTGAACTAAAAAAGCATCATTATTACTTATTTCACCAATCGTTGCTAGACATTCTTGTCGAATTAATCGTATTTCTTTTGATGGTAACCGTAAAGTAACATAATTTCCTTCTTTGGCTAAAATTTTCGCGGATGTTCCCGCTGCTCGTACAAGCTGTCCTCCTTTATTTGGTATAAGTTCAATATTATGAATTGAACTTCCTAATGGAATTTCAGCTAAAGGTAAGGTATTTCCAACTGTTAAAGGTGAATTAGAACCTGCTAAAATAATATCACTAACCTTTAAACCTTTTGGATGTAAAATATAACGTTTTTCGCCATCTTTATAATAAATTAACGCAATTCGTGAACTACGATTGGGATCATATTCAATTGCTGCAACAACTCCTTCAATTCCATATTTGTTTCGTTTAAAATCAATTATTCTATAACGTTTTTTATGACCACCACCTCTATGGCGAATGGTAATAACTCCACGATTATTTCGCCCTTTATTTCTGTGATTTTTTTTAATTAAACTTTTTTCTGGTTTTGACTTTGTAATTTCTTCAAAGCTTGAAAGTGCTCGATTCCGTGTACCTGGCGTATATGATTTATAAAGACGGATACTCATAAATAGTATTTTTTTTTATTTATTAATTTTCAGTAAATAGATTTATTACATCACCTTCTGCTAAACGTACAAGTGCTTTTTTATATTGTGGCTTCCATCCAATATATTTTCCAACTCGTTTTTGTTTACGAGGAAGATTACAAGTATTTACTTGAATAACTGTTACATTAAATAAATATTCAATTGTAGCTTTAATTACTGTTTTGTTTGCAGAACGATCGACGATAAAGCTATATCGATTATTTTCTAAAAGTCGTGTAGCTTTGTCGGTAATAATTGGATATTTAATTATTTGTGCATTATTATTACTGGTGAAATCTGAAGAGTTAATCACAATAAATCTCCTTTATGTCGTCTATTGCTAATGGTGTTAATATAATTTGTTTTGCTTTTAATAAACTAAACGTATTTAAGTTGGATGCTAAAATTAATTCTACATTTTTGAGATTTTGTGTTGCCAATTTTAATTGTACAGTTTTTTTTGAAACCACAATTAAAATTTTTTGATCCAAACTAATTTGACAATTTGTACAAATTTTTAAAAAATCTTTTGTTTTTGTGTTTACCAATTCATTTTCTAGATCTTTAATAATTAGAATATTATTTTTTTTATTATATAATAGCGTTTGTAGGGATAATCTACGCTCTTTTTTATTTAATTTTAATGAAATTGTTCTTGGTTTCGGCCCAAAAATTACACCACCACCTTTCCATAATGGTGAGCGGTTTGAACCTGCTCGAGCTCGACCTGTACCTTTTTGTTGCCATGGTTTGCGACCACCCCCACGTACTTCACTACGTGTTTTTGTTGCAACAGTTTGTTGACGCTTTGCTGTGGAATGTCGTACAAAATCTTTATGAATAAGATAGTTACCCGATTCATTTAGAACATTAAGGTTTAGCTCTTGTTCAGAACTTAATTGCTTCCCTGTTATATCAACTTGGGTATATTTTATAAATTTTTGAATAGTCATACTTGATTTTAATAATATTCAGTTTTTAATTTAATCTATTTATTTAGATGAAACAATACTTACCAAATTTCCTGGTTTTCCTGGTACTGAACCTTTTACAACTAAAATATTTTCGTGTACATTAAATTGAATCACTCTAAGTTTTTTAAGCGTTGTAATTTTATTTCCTAATTGTCCTGCCATTTTTTTACCCGGTAGAACTCGACCAGGTGTTGTTCCCATACCAATCGAGCCAGGCGCACGATGATTTTTTGATCCGTGTGTCATTGGCCCACGAGTAAAATTATGACGTTTTTGTAATCCTGCAAATCCTTTACCAATCGTTTTTCCCTGAATATTTACAAGTTGTCCCGGTAAAAGTTTATCAACAGTTAAAATTTGTCCAATTTCAAAATCGTGATCTTTTACAACCTTAAATTCTTTTAAATATTTTAACGGTTGAATATTAGACTTTTGCAAATGCCCTAATTGTGGTTGATTTAAAGATTTATTTGAAACGTTATTGTAACCGATTTGTATCGCATCGTAACCATCTTTTGCCATTGTTTTAATTTGTGTGACTACACAAGGTCCAACTTTTAAAATTGTAACAGGAATAATATTACCAGATTCATCGAAAATTTGCGTCATGCCAATTTTATTACCTAATAAACCTATATTCATAATAATCCTCCAAATATCTCCTTTTGAAAATCGACAATATCTCTAATAAATACTTAAGATTTTATAAACTAATTGTTAAATTAGTAAATTAAATAGATATTTTAAAGGAATTTAAAAGCTTTGTCTATACACGTTAAATTAACACCGTTATTATATATTATAAATCTATGCGTTAATTAGGTGAAATAGATTATTTTAAAATATTCTATAATTATAATATAAACTAGTAAAAAATATTATAACTTAATAAAAAATGGCAAAAGTTGTAGGAATTGATTTAGGAACGACAAACTCAGTAGTAGCAGCAATTGAGGGTGGTCAACCAAGTGTAATTATAAATGCTGAAGGTTTACGTACAACGCCTTCAATTGTTGCTTATACCAAAAAACAAGAATTATTAGTTGGTCAAATTGCAAAACGTCAAGCTGTTATTAACCCAGAAAATACATTCTTTTCGGTTAAACGCTTTATTGGTTCAAAAGAAACTGAAATAAAATTAGAAGCAAAACAATTACCCTATAAAATTACAAAAGATTCAAATGAAAATATTAAGATTAAATGTCCAGCTTTAACAAAAGATTTTAGCCCAGAAGAAATTTCGGCTCAAGTTCTACGAAAATTAATTAATGATGCAACCAGTTATTTAAGTCAAGAAGTAACACAAGCTGTTATTACAGTTCCGGCTTATTTTAACGATTCTCAACGTCAAGCTACAATGGACGCTGGAAAAATTGCAGGTATTGAAGTGTTAAGAATTATTAATGAACCAACAGCAGCTTCATTAGCTTATGGGTTAGATAAAAAACAAAATGAAACAATTTTAGTTTTCGATTTAGGTGGAGGTACTTTTGATGTTTCAATATTAGAAGTTGGTGATGGAATTTTCGAAGTTTTAGCAACAGCTGGGGATACAAATTTAGGTGGTGATGATTTTGATAAAGTTTTAGTAAATTGGTTAATGGCTGATTTTAAAGAACAAGAAGGAATCGATTTAGCAAATGATATTCAAGCTTTACAAAGATTAACCGAGGCTGCTGAAAAAGCGAAAATGGAATTATCTACAGTTGAAAAAACTAATATCTCCCTGCCATTCATTACTGCAGATCCAACCGGTCCAAAACATATTGATAAAGAATTAACACGAGAAGTTTTTGAAACACTATGTAAAGATTTAATTGCACGTTGTCGAATTCCAGTTGAAAAAGCTTTAAACGATGCTCGACTTGATAAGACAGATATTAATGAAATTGTATTAGTAGGTGGTTCAACTCGTATTCCTGCTATTCAAGAATTAGTTGAATCACTAACTAATAAAAAACCTAATCAATCAGTAAATCCAGACGAAGTTGTAGCAATTGGTGCTGCTATTCAAGCAGGTATCTTAGCTGGTGAGATTAAAGATGTTTTATTATTAGATGTTACACCATTATCATTAGGAGTTGAAACATTGGGTGGAGTCATGACAAAAATCATTGCTCGAAATACAACAATTCCAGTGAAAAAGTCTGAAATGTTTTCTACAGCCGTCGATAATCAAACTAATGTTGAAATTCATATTTTGCAAGGTGAACGTGAATTAGTCGCTGGCAATAAGAGTCTTGGAAATTTTAGACTTGATGGTATCCCCTCAGCGGAGCGTGGTGTTCCACAAATCGAAGTAACTTTTGATATTGATGTAGATGGAATTTTATCTGTAAAAGCGAAAGAAAAAGAAACAGGTATTGAACAATCGGTTACTATTCAAGGAGCCTCGAATTTAAACGAAACTGAAGTTGAAACAATGTTACAAAATGCTGAAAAGTTTGCAGCTCTTGATAAAGAAAAACGTGAAACTATTGATTTAAAAAACCAAGCTGAAACATTATGTTTAGAAGCCGAAAAAGAGATCAATTTATTAAAAGACACTATCTCAATTGACAAACAAGAAAGTATTGGAAAATTGGTTACAGAAATTCGAAATGCAATTCAAATAGAAGATTTGACTTTGTTAAAATCATCGGTTGAAAATTTAAAAGAAGCAATGCGTGAATTAGTTACATCAAAAGTCGATACCGAATCCGATTCAAATTCAGTAAACGATTTGAATGATTTATAAGTTTTAACTGATGAATAGATAAATGGTGTGCAACGGCCACCAGAAGGTTTGATAGTTTCGGACAAGGGTACCATTCACCTGGGTGCAATAAACCACCTTAACCTTAAACTATTCGAAAATAGCTCCCCCCAATCAGACTAACGATGATTAATATATATAGATATTATTAATCATCGTAAAAATATATTTAGTCACGAATATCAGCTAATTACGCTAATTACGGGTCGACAAGAATTTTCCTTCTTAAAAGTTTTCTAACTATTATTCGAGCTAATTTTTTGATATTCGAGCATTTTTGATAGCTTGCACTAAATTATATATTAAACGGTAACAATTGGCAAAGTCAATTTGTGAAAGTATTTGAAGAGTAGAAAACAAGTAAATAATAAAACTAATATGTATCAAAATTTAAACAATGTGTTAACATTCCATTGTTCTAACCAAATTTTTTTCCATCAAATGAAAAAATTAATGAAAAAAGATACTCACGAATTTATTTAACTTCATTATATAAAAAGTTCTATTAAGTTTTTAATATTTACTCTGCTTACTATAAGTATGGGGTTAAGCTAAAAATAGAAACAATAGTTGAGATGCCTTTTAACCTCCCAAATAGAGCAATTTAACAAATTAAGTACTAAAACCTACTTATCTTCGACTTGAGAACCTTCAGGGGGGGCTTTAAGAGCCGCTGACGGACTATTCTAATCGAGATATGCGCTCTTGTCTTTCTTGATTAGATAATTTGTTAATGTAAGCCGAAGTAGTATCTAATTTTTGATGACCAATCGATTGTTTGACAAACTCAATATCTTTGGAATCTTTCCACAACTGGGTAATATAAGCCAATTCGAAAACTGTGACTGGTAACATTTGGTTGCCCAGGAAGTTGCTTGGAAACCGATCGCATAACCTTATTAACGCCTTTGGTAATTGCTTCGCAGCGTAACTTTTGGTAGTGCTTGGCTTCCGATGTAAAAACGTAAGCATCTGGTTCTTTAATTAAAAGAATAAATTGAAAATCTTTTTTTCGATCTTGAATAATTTTCTTGCCTTCCTTGGTAAGAAATGCCTTATGATTGCTAGGCCCGCGTTTCGAGCGATCAATGGCAATCCAAGATTCTTGAGTTAGTGTTCTCAATTGAGATACCTTGATATTTAAGAGTTCGTTGATGCGTACACCAGTAACAGCCAGAAGATAAAGAGCAAGTCTTAATCTTACATGTAAATAAGTGGGTCCCTCAGCCTCTTTAATTAATTCTTTGATAGAACCATTGACGATATAGAATTAAAATGATAAAATGATACATAATTTTCAAAAAAGATGGGTGTTCACATGGAACGCCGATGATTGTGATAAGTTAGTTGATCGCAAAAATTTAGAAGAATTACTTAATGAAATCGCTAAAGAAGGTGTTTTTCAGAAAGAACGAGGCGAAAAAACAAATCGGTTACATATACAAGGTCGGTTTGAGTTAAAAGGGCCTCGTACTGGAAAAAAGCAGTTGCTAAAAATGTTTGCTAATTTAGGTTGTGTCAAGAATTTGACTTTTGAACCAGAGCGAGTTGAAAATTCTACTACTTATTGTACAAAATTGAAGACGAGAATTGATGGGCCCTTTTTTGTTGGGTCAGCATCGTATAGACATAAAAACAAAGTAATGACCCTATCACTTAGAAGATGGCAAGAACAGCTCTTAAATGAGCTAAATTCGCCCTTAGGCGAAACGTTTAGAGACCGTAAGGTCATTTGGGCCCAGGATGAGAAAGGTGGGGCTGGGAAGTCTACTTTCTTGAAGTATTTATGTTCACAGAAAGATGGGTTGAATTTTAAGAAGCTGCCCTTAGATCGACCAGACAGAATCAGAATGATGGTTTGTAAAATAACCGAGAAGGAAGATGTCGATGCATTTGCTTTTGATTTCACTCGAACAATGGATGAGAATACCAGTATCAAAAGTATGTTCCAGGTATTGGAAGAGATTAAAAATGGTCACATTGTTTCCGCAATGTTTGGTACCCCTTTGGAATCGATCATACCTGCCCATTTGTACTCATATTTACGAACGAGGACATTTCAGGGTATTATCACTATTTATCAAAAGATCGTTGGCAAGTATATGCTATAATTGAAGGCGAACTGTTAGCAATTAAGAAGTTCGAACCACATGACCGTAACAATCGGTATGTGAAATTAATTAAACCAGAAGGTAAGAATTAATCTAAGTTAGTAGATGTAAGTTAGATAAATAAAAAATTTGTCGAGTAAACGACGTTAAAAAATCAAATTTCAAATCGTACAAATTTATTTACAGATAAAGGAAATTATTCAATGCAGGTCATTAAACCGAATCATAATAAATTTATTTTGCATAATTTGGAAGAAGTTCAATATTCACGGTATGCCAAGCGTTATTCACGTTGTAAACGATATGGAATGCGGGGTATCTATTGTTTTTTAACAGGTACTGGTTTAATTGAAGTGGTAAAAGAAACCTTAAAAGGAACAGTTGTGCAATACGGTAAACGTCGTCTCGCTGGTGTTGTCGTTAGTCTTTCAGCTTATATTTGTGCTCCAGCTATTACTGTGATAACGAATTCAACTAAGATTGTTAAAGTTTGTAAACGAGTTCATACTACTATTAGTTATGTGGCCGAAGCTGGTGAAGATATGTCGAATTTATCATTTCTTCCACTTGATATGCTGATTTTTGGTCAGCCTATACCTATTGATAAAAAAGGTCGTTTTGATTTATTGGGTGATTCAGATCCATTAGAATTCTTTGAATTATAAAATTTGACATTTGGTTAGTTTTATTATAAATTAAATAAAAAAAAATTAGTTCAAGCGGGAACTCGAACTAATTAATTTATCCGGCTAGAATAAATAGTATATATATATACATTGTTATAATATACTATTTATTTTTTAAAATCAAGAGTTTTTTATCATTTTTATATCGATGGGGTCAAAATTTACCATTTTACGTTGTTCTCAAATATATATATAGAGATAGATAGATACTGAAATTAAAAAGTATACTGGATAGGGAGGGCGTATGGCGCTGGATTTACGAGGGAACGACGAGGGAACGATGTTCCCGTAAGCGCTATGCGCCCCTCCTCTATTTATTATTAAAAAAATATGGCACACTATTATCAGAAAAAATGGGTGTTCACTTGGAATATAGGTGAAAGTGGTCTACTTGTTGATGAAAAAAAATTGCAAAACTTGTTAAACGAAATAGTAGAAGAAGGGGTATTTCAAAAAGAACGTGGTGAAACCACTGGTCGTTTGCATTATCAAGGTCGTTTTAAATTAAAAGGCCCACGCACTGGTAAGAAACAACTTTTAAAATTATTTAGTGAATTAGCTTGCGTACGAAATTTGACATTTGAACCTGAACGTTCTAAAGATTCTACTAGATATTGTTCAAAAGTTCAAACAAGAATTGATGGTCCTTGGTTTGTGGGGACACCTCGATATAGAAGAAATAATACTCCAATAACTATATCACTTAGAAGATGGCAGGAACAGCTGTTAAATGAGCTAAATGGACCCTTAGCTGAAACGTTACGTGAGAGGAGTGTCGTGTGGGTTCAAGATCCACTTGGCGGAAGCGGTAAGTCCACTTTCCTTCGTTATCTAAGATTTGGTCAGACAAATTTAACAGTTCGTAAATTACCTTTTGATCGACCAGATCGATTGCGTATGTTTGTTTGTAAAGTCGCTGAAGAAACTGATATTGATCTTTTTGCCTTTGATTTTACTAGAACACTCGATGAAGATACAAGTGTGAAAAGTCTATTTCAAGTTATTGAAGAGCTCAAAAATGGTTATATAGTCTCTGCTATGTTTGGTCGACCGTTAGAAGTTTTGATTGATAGCCCTTTTGTATTGATTCTAACCAATGAGGATATTTCTTCATATTTTCATTATTTATGTATGGATCGATGGTGTTGTTATGAAATTCGTAACGCTGAATTGTTAAAAATACGGAAAACTCCTGGTTTTAGTCCTCATGATTTAAATTCACGTTATATCAAATTAAATGAAAAAGAAAAAAAAGTTTAACCCGTGGTTGCAGCCACAGGTTGGTAGTTCGAGAATTAGAGATTCACCAAAATTCAAATAATCTGACGAAGTTAACATATAAATATTATATATTATTTCTTCGTTAAAGTAAAGTATTTTGCAAATTTATAAAAAATAATTAGGAATTTAAAAAAATGGTTTTTCAAGTTATAAAAAAGGTTATTATGTACGTTCCTAACAAAGTAATGGTAATAAATGATAATATTAATAAGGTTGTAAACCTTCCTACAGCTGCTGATAAAACTTTTACATATGTTACAAAAGTTACGGGTGCTACCACTGGAGCTGCAGGTGCTGCTAAAGGTAGTGTTGATTTTGCTGAGGCAGTCGTATGTCAAGACGGTGTTTGCGCTGTTGTTTCAGCAGTTGGTGTAGCTGCGGATAGTTTGCAAATTTGTGCTTCGTTTATTCCAGGTCCAAATGTCACTGCAATTGTTACTATGCCAATTTCGGTTGGTTGTAAAGTATTTGTTTGGTGTTGTAAAAAATCTAAGTTATCTTGGGGTGGTTGTTAGTCAAAAGTATACCTAGTAGACATTGGGCAGTGAAATTATAAAAAAGTATGTCTGGTGTTTTAAGGCTTAGATTAAGGCTTTAAAGTCCCAGTATACCAATCAGACATGGTTCTCAAAATATAATATAGAGGGATTAATGGATTTACGAGGGAACGAATGTTACCTTCATTAATCCCTTTAATTAATTCTTTGTAAATTTACGCAGTCATTGGATCACGCTTGGGTAGACGCTTTCGATTTGCGTGAGTTTGCTTGCGAATTTCCTTTTCTCTGCGTTCTTGTTTAATTTGATTTAATTCTTCGACAACGGTTTCCAATTGCTGAGTTAGTTGCGTATTTAATTTTACCAATTCCTGATTTTGTTGAGCCAATCCAATAAAACCTCGTCTCATCTCATCCCGGCTGATTTCTTGGCCTTCTGAAATTAGTTTGAGTTGAGACTGTAGTTTTTTGTAATTAGCTAGTTGATTATCATTACTTTCTTTTTTAAATTTTTGAATTTGATTTTCCATTTTTATCTTTAATTTGAATTTTTTATTACTAATTTATTAAATTTTTCTATTTGATTTATTTTTAGTGGAACTAAAATATCACATACTACCGCACATTCAGTCTTCAAAAGATGCTTGATAACCATATTAAATAAAATACCTTTAAAAGTATTTTATTTAACATGGTCTAAAAAAAATAATTCAGTAATATCAAGGGTTTTAAAGATTCTCAATCCTAAAATCTATTTTTATACGTGTGGTCTTACCCCATATAACTTTTGCACCGAAATGACTCTAATGTATTGGAGTTAGACTTAACTAAAATACTTTTTATAATTAAGTAAATTTAATATCAATCCTTTCAAAAACAGCAATGTTTAAATGAGAAGTGTTTAAGTCCTGAATATTTAAAATCTTATTCGAAGAAATGTCTATAACTTTATCTCGAAGTTTGTGTAGTCGATTCAACACTTGTAAGTTGCTTATAAAATGTTCTTTAATTTTCTTTTTTTGTTGACCATTTAAAACGGATGGGTAATTGTCTAAGAATTGTTGAATATTAAATTCTTTTCGAATGTCATTAGAACTATAAACTTTAATAATTTCAAATAAGACTTGAAATTGATGTCTTGATAAGTTTGTCTCAAATAAATCAGAAAAAATGAAAGGATGTAAATAATCAAATAATTCTTCAGCAACCCAAATCTCAACATTCCAAATATTTTGTTGTGACTTAATCAGATTAACTTCGGGTAATGTAACTAGCATTCGATAGTGTCTGTCACTGAAGGACTCAATAACAAAGTTTTTCTTTAGTAGATCAAAAAATTCTTTAGCCTTATTTAATTGATATTGATTAGTTTTTTTGTTGATAAATTTTAGAAACTTCCTAAGTGGGAAGTTATATTTTCGAAAATTGGATGTTAATTGCCCAGGAGTGTAGTTTAATCCTCGAACAAAAATTAATAATTTTAAAAGAGTGATTAAATGTTGCTTTTCCCTAATTAGTTTGAAATCCATCTGATTAAGGTAGTGCGAATGAATTATCGAATCCTGAATATGCAATGTGTTCTTAGATTGAAAAGGTCTAATTCTATCTATCAATCAATCGATGTGAGAAGTCTGGTTTGAAATGAAAAATAGTTGAAAAGAATATTTAAAAAACTGATAAGATAATCTACTTTCAAAGTCTTGTTGTTCAAAAGTAGATGAGACTAATAAATCATGGAAATCTTTAATCAGATCACCTTTAATTTCGGCCTCAAATCTTAGAGAATTCTCTTTATGCCGTGTATAAACACGGTAATGTCTTCGTCCTTTGCGATTACCAATTTTTAAGAGCAAACCTTTTCGGTTCCGTTCAATTAGGATATTTTTATAAGGATGTAAATCCTGAAATTGTATATAAGAAGAATTAAGAAATTCTTTGGTACTAATTTTATCGGTTAATTTATGACTACGTTCATAGACTAGATCAACCCGACTGAGAACTATATCAAACTTGGTTAATTTGTCCCATTGAATAGACTTTTGCTTAATCAACTTATAAAATTGATTTGCACTTAATCCGGGAAACTGAATTTGCACAACTTCTTTTTGATATGGTACCTTTAAAATAATATTAAGTTCAAATTGATTTTGAAAATGATTCCTATTAGAATATTCTTGCCGGGATTGACTTGTTTCCACTTTTTTTAGATAACAATTAAATCCTAAATTTTGAAAATAAGTTGCTAATTGAGATATTTGTAAATTAGAAAGTTTAGTAAGGTTGAAAGTCATAAAATCAACCTGGAGAAGCTCCGTTTGAAACAATCCAAAATCTTCATGAGTAATTTGATTAATTTTCTTTGTACTTTTCATTTGATTTCTAAAAATATTTTTGTAATGTTTAAAATGTGAATCAGCGGTATTTTTATAAAGACACATAATGGTCATTCGATGGGTTTTTAGTGGATTCCCGAAATCAGATTCAAAATCATACGACTACTCGTCACATAAGATTACAAGATTTTCCTGACGGAAAAATCTTAAAAGTCAATCGTCGAAACAACTCAGTGCATTATAGAGTTTATCAAAAAGACCAAAGGGTCCGTTTTGAAATTGAACTAAAACATCGCCAAACAAGGTTGGTCCAAGAGTATTTGTTTCAAAATCAACTAGACATGTTTGAACATCATTTAGTGACTCAGTATTTTGAGTATTCTAGTCAAGTACTTTGTTCGGATTATCCGTATACAGATTGGATTCTGAATTATCAAAGAAGATATTGGGGTAATTCTGTTTTTCGCCCGTTAATGACTAGTTATCTTGACAATAAAGAAAGCGAAGAAAGATTGTTTCACCTCTTACAATTTTTATCTTTCGTGAAAAGTTTCGAGTTAAATCTATTAAACGATTGTCAAAAATATCAGATTAAAAATCAACTTTATTATGGTTTAAAATTTCCTTTAAGTCAATTTGTGAGGTTTATCGGTATGAAAATTTCTAATCATTCTGATCGCGGAAAATTATTATTCTATTTTTCGCAATTACAAATGCTTGATCCTATCGTAAAAGTGTTTTCAAACATGGCTTTTCGAAGTTATGTATGCTTCCCTTACGTTGATTGTACAAATCCTTCTGGCAAATCTTGGTTTATAGAGGTATTGGGAGCTGAAGAACTTTTTTACTTTCCGTACCCATTTCGATTACCGAAGTCATTTCTTTGTTCGGGATCAAAAAATGATTTACGGTTAAAAGTTCGTTTGATAAAATCGTTAGCCGTCAAGAATCAAAAAAAAATATTGAATCTTGAAGAATTTTTCAATACAATCAATGCTCGAAATGACATGTTTATTAAGATAAAAAAAAATCTTATCCAATTATTAAACGACTTAGTCGTTAATGGAATTATTCAGAATAAAGTAGAAATTATACTAAAAAGTTGTAAAAATAAAAACTATTTGATTCAAAATTTAACTGCTTCGGATATAACCCGACGGGTAAAATATATTCAATTTTGTGAAATACATCGCAAAAATGCTCAGAATTTTAGGTAATTAGATGGTGTATTTTGTACGACTTTTAAAATAAAAAACAGACAAAATACACCATCCATAAAATAAAGAATTCACTGTTCAATTATTGCCTAGAGTTTGATATAATAAGGTTTGCTCTACATGATTGTGGTATCTAATGTTAAATTTGAACCTTTATTCTGTCTTGTTTAGTATAACCTATACAAAAAATAATAGTCAAATGCAGAAAAGATATAAAATAGAAAAAAATAATAAATCTAAAGTGGTTAGCTTGTTAGAAGATATTGAATCTAAAAAAGTCGAAATTGTTAACATGACACCCTTTGATCTTTATGAAGATAATTTAGATCTTAAAATACTAGATCAAAGATTAGAATCAATATATGAGTTAATAAACAGTAACCCTGAAATTACACATCAATATGTAAAGAAAGCTCTATTGCCTATTCAGGATACGCTTGAATCAATGGATAATAAGCTAAATAGGTTATTACCGAAGTCTAAAAGCACAAAGTCAACTTTATTGCTAAGAGATGGTATTACTAAAGAACTGTTTGAAGTTTTTGTTAATGCTGCCGGAGGTAATTCTCAGTATAAGAAGGATTTAAGATGTGCTCAGTCAAGGATTGCCTATACAATTTTATTTTACACAGGGCTTAGAGTTAATGAAATAAGATGCTTTCAAGAGCATGATATTCAAAATGCCATTAAATCTTCTCAGTTTAGTGTGATCCATTTCAAGCAGAACCAGCCACATATTCATATCATTTCAGATATAGCTGTAAAAGAGTTAAAAAAGCTGAAGTCTTACTATAAAATTATTTTTGTTAAATATAAATTTAACTATTTGTTTGGGAAAAATAAACCACTTGATAAAAAGTATTTTATAAAAATTATTAACAAAGATTTAAAGAATACTTGCCAAATTAATCAAATCCCATATAATATAAAATCCCATAGTTTTAGAATTAACATGATTACTAATTTATTAAAGCACACCTCAGTACAGGATGCGGCCCACATTATTGGGCATAAAGATACCAAGTCCACAATGGCATATAAAAGGTATGTTTTAAATAAAACAGAAATATTGGATTTGTTAAATAAAATAGATAAACCGACTCAGCAAAGTTAACTTTACAAAAGTTAATTGTTTAACCTAGAATATAATTTGACACCTTAACAATACAATATAACACCATCCTACACAAAGGTGTTATATTGTATTGGCAATTTTTAAAACTCTTAATTGTAGTAGATGAGTTAAATTTTTGTAAAGTGTCATTTCTAAAATTGATATTTAACTAATAATTATTTATGGCAAATAACTTCAATAAAACCCCACATTTCCCATTTACATATGGTGACGATATAGAAAATGACGGTCAACGGTTAAGTGATTTTATTGTTAATAAACTTAGTGAAAAAGAAACGCGAAGTTATCTTGGCGCCATTTTTTTGGCCATACTAACTCTAGGTAGTCAAGCCGCTCCTTCAAATGCGATATCAGCAGAGTATGGAGAAGCGGCTGCTAATGTTGTTAAAGATATTCCACAGCAGGGTGTGCCTGGTGCTAACACCAAAGCTATACCAAGTAATCCAGTAGATATTCAACAACTTCAACAACAAGCAGCAGAGGCCTTTGGGGCTGGAGGCCCGCAAATCCAAGGGGTTAGAGACCAGCTACCTCAAAACCCAAACTTTAGACCGTGGGTTCCTGGACCTCCGATTACACCGCAGGGTCGAGCTGCAAATAGAGTAGCATTAACGATTTCTTTAACGGTAATATGTATGAACGGAGCTTGGGGTAGCCCATGGGCTGCTGTAGTTTGCGCAGGTGGGCTATTTAAAATCGCTGAATCTTTGTTAGAAAGTGTTATGAAATAATAAATTTAGAAATAAAGTTATGACTAAAATCAGTTTTAATTCTGAAAATTTAAAAGTGGATTGGATCTCTTTCAACCTTAAGGGTTTGGCAAATACCAGAATAATCGCAGGTCGTTTATCAAATTATTTTACTCCGCATGTTATAATTGATGGCAAACCTGAAATTCAATTTCATGGTTTACGAAAAAAGTACAAAGTTTATATTCATCAATACATGGGGTCAAAGGGTTACTGGATTGGGACTAAAATTACTTTTTCTGGTAAAAATGCTAATTACTTTTATAATCTTCTCAAAAATCAGAATTTTGATTGGAGTCTTTTAAAGTTAAAGGAGCATAATCTAAGTTTAGGTCGGATCGATCTTTGCTTTTCTCTAATGAATAATTTTAGTCTGACAAGCAAATCGTTCGATAAATTTTTAGTGGATTCCCGAAGTCATATTCAAGATCATACGAGTACTAAGTATATTAAATTACAGGATTTTCCTAATGGAAAAATGCTAAAAGTTAATCGAAGAAATAATTCGCAGCATTATCGAGTTTACCAAAAAGATGGGACTGTGCGTTTTGAACTGGAACTAAAACATCGCCAAACAAAGTTAGTCCAAGATTATTTGTTTCAGAATTAACTGAATCTGTTTGAACATCATTTAGTGATTCAGTATTTTAAGTATTCTGGCCAAATACTTCGTTCAGATTATCCGTTTACAGATTGGATTTTTGGTAGGGCTCAACCGGAACAACTGTTCAAATCCTGAGTTTAATTCAGACGAGAGCTCGATCACTCTTCTTAACTCATTACGTGGTGGTGGTGGAAATCGGAAATATCCTAGTAATTTTGACAAAAACTTCCACCAAATACTACGAAAAGGATTTCTTGATTCTAAAAGACGCATCGAGTTTAAGAAATATCAACTCGAATTTTATAACTCAGCACGTTCAAAACTGTATAGAGCTCCAACTTTAAATATGAAAGATAAAATGAGACTCTTATCTTCGGAATAACATGATGCAATAAACTATTTTATACCTCAAGGCTTATACCGTTCTCAACAAGATTTTAGAACGGAACCGAACATATTTGATACGAGAGAATCCTTCTTAATAAAGATGCATAATGAATCTAATCGAAATCGATTTTTAAAGTTATTAAATTAATCTATATCAAAAGAATTATCTGCTTTATGTTCATCTTCTTGTAACGTATTGAATATGTCGCTCTTGATGTCTCCTGAAAAATGATGCAACTTCAACCAATAGGCGTCATCTTGTGTATGAGCATGAATCGCTTTTTCAATAACTTCCACGGTTAACTTTCTAACAATAATAAAGGGGCAGCCAGGCTCCAAAAAATCCATTTCGTGTCGATTCATTAATGTCAAAAAATTTTTTGGTGTTCCTACACTAACTGTATACTCAGATCCATCTTTTAATTCGACGAATACATCCAGATTATCGTCATAAATATCTTCAATATATTTCAATGGACTTGGAAAATTTATTTTTTTTATTAACATCTTATCCGTATTTTTTTCTTAAAATTTTAATTTGAAATAAGTAGAGTTGACAAAATTGTCGAATTAACTTTATATTAATATTATACGATTTCAATAATTTATTTTATTAGTTTATGTCAGCATTACGAAAATATGAAATCATGATTCTCTTAACTGAAGAATTTAATGATAATGAATTAAAAACCTGGGTTTTTAATTATGCTAAAAATTTACGAAAATTTAATGTTTGTGATATTTCAGTAATTTCCCGTGGAAAGCATAATTTAGCTTATTCTATTAATAATCGCGTTAAAGGAAATTATATCCAATTAAATTTTTCAAGTATTCCTAAATATTTATCTAATTTTTCAAATACCTTAAAATTAGATTCACATGTTTTAAGATTTTTAATTTTTAATAAACAAAAATAAACTTAAAGATTTTGTTCAATTATGAACTTTAAATATTAAATACTATCTATTTTAGATAAATTTAATTTACGTTAGACAGACCAGAAAAATAATGTTAACTAAAGTTTTCTGATTTTTTGCACAAGTTCTATTATTAGTACTAAAAAAATCTTCCAAGCTGTGGAAAGTTTTTTAATGCTTAAGATAAAATATAAAAAATTTGGTTGGGTTTTTATGTTAGGCGATTAAAATTTAAAGTAGTTAAGAGGAAAGATGACTTTATACTTAAAAAATTACGATAGATTTGTGCGTTGTGCATCTTATCTAGGATTTGCACAACGCACAAATTTATGGTTTTAAGAACTTGAAAAAATTGTTCAATCTAAACCTGTCTGACGTAATGCTAGATAACTATACGTCACTGCTCGAATTCCATCTTCATTATAGCCGGCACAGATACATTTAGCTGCTGTTTTAAGCGCTAGAATACAAATTGTTCGTTTAGTTGATTTAGTATTGGCATCGATTCCAAGCAAAGAGCCAAAAGAATCATTTCTGCCAAGATTAAATTCCGTAAGTTTTCTACCCCACAATGTGAGGTCGTCACTAGCTGGCCGACAACTTTCTAAACTTTTTGAAATAAATTGTTTTGTTTCATCAGGGCAAAAATCAGTAGACTCAACTAATTCCTTTTGCTTTAATTTGGCTGATGTTTTAACAAAAGCAGCAGTTGCAGAACCTATAACTTCACCACACGTAGATAACCAACCCATTTTTAAACCTCCTTGATTAATCGATATATTCTAAACACTCTAAAAGATTATTCTGAATAGCCTCGGGATGACTTTTATTAAGAGCGTGTTTTACAGCAAATTTTTGAATCTCTTTTCTATGAATATATGCTGCATTAACTACGGCAAGCGGAGTAGCTCCCTTTCGCATATAGTGCACAACATAAGCCGTTGCAGTTCCAATCACGGTGCCAATTTTTGAAGGTAAGGACATTTTTTTTTAAATGTTAGTTAATTTAATAATAATATTTTAATACTACCATTAAATTAACAAAAAAGCAAGTAATAAATTATTTTTCTTTAAATATAATTTTTATCACTTCATAAATTATGTACATTAGCCATTTTAAATTCGTAAGATTAGTCATTTTCAGCCTTCTACAACATACTAAATTAGCTAGTAGCTTTTTTCAGTAAATTCCTTACTGGTTTTCTTCAAGTCTTCTATTAGCCTACGAAGGTCTTCAGGAGTTCCAATGTCGCTAGGAATAGTCCCACCAGTTTTGTTAATATCTATTGGAACTTTTTGTCCAAGGAATTTATGCTCAGCATCCTCTGCAATTTCATCTACTAGGTAAGTTGTTAGCATAAAAGCTGCACCTAAAGTATATTTACCAGCTTGACATAATGGTTTTAGTTTATCTGGAGCATAATAATATGACATATGAAAAAAGTAGAATGCTGGTAAAGAGTAACCTATAATCCCTGGTATGGTTAGAGCAATAGATTTTGAGCCAAGTGCACAAGCATATGTCATTTTAGTTAATTCAGTAGCGGTTAATGAACCAACAACACCTAAGGGCAATAGGCGTTTTACTCTAAGATAACGTTTATATTTATGCATAAACGCATACATTTCTTCTAGATTTTGAAAGTCAGTCTCGGAAACAACCCTTGATAGTTCTGCTCGTTCTATAATGGATCTTATTAAACCGTCGTTTCGGGTTAATTGATTTTTTGCTTTATTACGTAGTCGCTCAGTTAATTGTTTACTTCCCATTCTAGGAGGCTTCGGCTCAGTGATTCCTGAACTCTTAAAATGGATGTCACTTCCTCCACGTAGAAAAAGATTACTTCCAACTTTTTTAATAACAAAAAGTGCGGGAGACGGACCGATAACTTGTTTTAGCATAGAATATCCTTTTAGATTAAGGTAAATAGTGAGTGCATGTAAGGCATACCAAGATGGTTTGAAATTTGTTTTTGGCGATTTCGATTTCTGCCATTAGAGCCTATTATTTTTTAACTCTAAATTGAAGTTTCCTTGTAGGTTTGAACTAAAAGTGAAGAGTATCGAAACTAAGACACATAACATCTAGTACCCCTGAGACAATTGGCCCAACATAAGGCACTCGTTTTACTATTGATGTTGGGATCGCGACCATGTGCTAACCCCCTGTCACCGCTTTTATAAATATTTTTACTGCAGGAATTCTACCAACTGGTGAAAATGCAATACAAAGACCAATGCCGACTGCAATTAAAGCTTTCATAATAAATCTTTTTTCATTGTTTTTAATTTTTTGCTTAGATTTTTTTACGTCGTTTACTCGACTAATTAAAAATAACCCGTGTGTTTTTTTCCTCGTAAACCGGATATACAAGACTTTTTTCTATTTAAACTCTTTAAACTAATAGTCTATTTTAGAAACTTTGTTAAAAGTTTCTAATAACTTTAATTTGTTAAAACCGTATCATTTACAATAATACATTCAGTTGTCAAAATCATACTTGCAATTGAAGTTGCGTTTTGTAAACCGGAGCGAGTTACTTTTGCTGGATCCACAATTCCTCCTTCATACATATTCTCAAATGTATCTTTTGCCGCATTATAACCAATTTCAAATTCTTGTTGTTGTACTTTTTCAATAATTACTGGACCATTAATCCCTGCATTCTCCACAATTCTTTTTAAAGGCGCAAGAATAGCCCGTGCAGTAATCATAGCTCCAATTAATTCATCTTCACTTAAATTTGTTTTAGACCAACTTATGAGATTTTCTGATAAATGAACGAGTGTTGAACCACCACCCGGAACAATTCCTTCTTCTACTGCTGCTCGTGTCGCATTAATAGCATCTTCTAACCGTAATTTTTTATCTCGCATTTCTGTTTCTGTCACCGCACCAACTTTAATCACAGCAATTCCACCAGATAACTTTGCAATTCGATCTTGTAGTTTTTCTTTTTCATAGGCTGTATCCGCGGTATTGGCTTGTTTTCTCAATTGTTCACAACGAATTTTAATCTCCTTTACTGTTTGACCATTAGCGACAATTGTTGTTGTTTCTTTATTAATTACAATTTGTCGAGCTTGACCTAATAAATCTAACTGGACATTATCTAAGTTTAACCCTGCATCTTGAGTAATAACAGTACCACCCGTTAAAATTCCAATATCTGCGAGTAACTGTTTACGTAATTCACCAAAACCTGGTGCCCTGATTGCAACTACATTCACAATTCCTCTTAATTTATTTAAAATTAACGTTGCTAAGGCTTCTTTTTCAATATCTTCTGCAATGATTAGAAGAGGACGTTTTGTTTTTGTAATTTGCTCAAGAATAGGTAGTAAATCTTGTTGAACTAATGTAATTCGTTTATCCGTTAAAAGTATATAGGGGTTATCATAAGAAACTTCCATTTTATCTGTATTTGTGATAAAATATGGTGAAATAAATCCTTTCTCAAGTTTCATTCCTTCGGTGATTTCCAATTCTGTAACAACTCCTTTTCCTTCTTCTAAAGAAATAACACCTTCTTTTCCAACCTTTGTCAAAGCATTAGAAATAAGACTCCCAATTATCTCATCATTTCCTGCAGAAATCGAAGCAACATGTTGGATTGCTTGGATATCTTCTACTGGTTGAGCAAACTCATTAATTTGTGTTACTAAATATTGGCCTGCTTTTTCCATTCCTAATTTTAAAGAAATTGGATTTGCACCAGCTGCAACATTTTTCAATCCTTCTTTAACCATTGCATACGCTAAAACCGTTGCTGTTGTTGTTCCATCCCCAGCTACATCATTAGTTTTTGAGGCAGCTTGACGAATTAAAGAAACCCCAGTATTTTCTATATGATCTTTTAGATTAATTTCTTTTGCAATAGTAACTCCATCATTAACAATTTGTGGAGAACCATAATTTTTCTCTAAAACAACGTTTCGCCCTTTAGGACCTAATGTTACAGAAACAGCTTCCACAATAATTTCCATTCCACGTTCTAATGCACGACGTGCATTGTCTTGATATAAAATTTTTTTAGCCATAGATTTTTTTAAATAAGTCAGTAATATTTTTTATACTTATTAAATTAAAATATGATTTTAATTTAAAAATATGATATTTTGCAATATTAATTTAGAAGTTTTATTACTTTTATTAAAGAAAACTTATTCCTTAACTTTTACTTTAAAATTAATGTGATTAGAGATTTTATTTTTACTTTACTAATTTAAACATGATATGTTATACTAGATAAAATTATATTTTGGGCTTGTAGCTCAGTGGACTAGAGCACGTGGCTACGAACCACGGTGTCAGGGGTTCGAATCCCTTCTTGCCCAATGTTATTATTATATAATTTAAATTTGTAGTGTTAATTTTAGCATTTTGGGGTGTCGCCAAGTGGTAAGGCTGCGGACTTTGACTCCGCCATTCGTAGGTTCGAATCCTGCCACCCCAGTTTTTACATCTTTGAGCTCTATATAGCAATTCATGAAGAGTTGTTTTTAAATTTTATACAGGGCATAATTAGATTAAAAATAGTTGATAATAATCAATAATTTAAGAGTAAACTTAAAACTATGAAAGCTCGAATTCAGTTTATAAAAGGATTAGATGAAATTATTTTACCAGATGTGCGTTTAACACGGTCTCGGGATGGAAGTACAGGAACAGCAACCTTTAAATTTAAAAATCCAACTATTTTGGCTAAAAATACAGCTAAAAAAGGTGAAATAATGGGCATGTATCTGATTGATGAAGAAGGTAGTTTAGAAACCCGTGATGTAAATGCTTGTTTTATCAATGGAAAACCAGAAATAATTGAGAGTATTTATATTATGAAAAATCCAGAATCTTGGGATCGATTTATACGATTTATGGAAAGATATGGAGAAACAAATGGTTTAGTTTTTACTAAAGCGAATTAAAAAAAGTCTACAATAATTCAAAAATGCAAATATCATTAAAATGGGTCAACGAATTAGTCAATATTGAAACAGTGAATTTAGAAAATTTAATTGAAAAGCTAACATTAGGAGGATTTGAAGTTGAAGAAATTCTTGAAATTGAAATCGATCAGAACAAAGAAATTACACTAGATATTTCTGCAACTGCAAACCGCTCAGATAGCTTATCAATTCAAGGAATTTCACTAGAAATTGCTGCTTTGTTAGATAAAACGCCCAAAGTATCCAAATACTCAAAAAACAAATTTAATTGGTCAAAACAAGTACAAGAATTTGCTAATAATTATATAAGTAAAAACAATTGCCTAGAATTTTTTGGGGTTAGTTTAGAAAATATAGAGACAGTAACATCACCTGAGTGGTTAAAAAAAAAATTGATATGTTCAAATGTAATTCCAGAAAATAATTTTAAGGATTTTCAAAATTATATTCTTTTAGAAACTGGGTATCCGTTTGAATTTTATGACTTAGAAAGAATAAAAAAAAAAGTTAATACTTCAGATTTTAAGATAAATTTACGGGCTGGAAAAATTGATCAAAAGTTTCTTGCTAATAATAATATTGAGTATACTCTTGATCCTTCAATTTTAATGGTTGAAGCGAATCAATTTCCAATTAGTATAGGTGGAGTAATTCCGCATAAAATGTTTGAGTGTCGAAGTGATACAACATCATTATTAATTGAAGGAAGTATATTTAATGCCGCACAAATAAGGCGACAATCGCGCCAAATAGGTTTAAGAACACCGCGATCATCAAGGTACGAAAAAGCATTAAAAAATATTGGTTTAATAAACGCCTTTTATCATTTAATTTCATTATTACGGATTTCAAATCCTAATTTGATTTGTAAATTCCATACATTAGCAAAATCGATTCCAGAAAAAAAACAAACTTTAGTTTTAAGTTTGGATAACATTAAAAAGGTTTTAGGACCAACTAAAGAATCAACGAAAAATATCCCAAAATATATTTCAGTAGACCAAATTACTAAATCGTTAACACGATTAAATTTTGAGATAATATATGATAAAGGAAATAATCGATGGGAGATTACTGTTCCTTGTTTAAGATCAAATGATGTAATGCGTGAAATTGATTTAATTGAAGAAATTGGTCGGTTATATGGATTTGATAATTTTTTAACACGATTACCAAGATTCAAAAAAATTGGTAAAAAAGATTTAAGCTATAAAACTCGAAAAAGAGTGACCAATTGTTTACTTAACTTAGGATTAAATGAGTTAATTCAATATTCACTCGTAAGCGAAGAAGCGAACACTAAAAATGAAATTAAATTAATTAATCCATTAGTTAAAGATTATGCAAATTTGAGATCAAGTTTATTAGCTAATCTTTTAAAAGCTATTCAAAAAAATATAAGTCAAGGTAATTCAGAACTTCAAGGGTTTGAATATGGTCATGTTTTTTTTAAAAATAATTGTAATGAAATTCAAGAAATTGAAAAGATTGCCGGAATATTTGGTGAATATAATATAAAAAAAAGTTGGATAAAAAAACCAGAGGTATCAAACTGGTTTGAGGCAAAAGGGAAAATTGAATACTTATTCAAGAAATTAAATTTATCGCCATATTGGAAATATGAAAAATTCGGAAAAGACGAAAATCTTTTTCATCCGTATTGCACTGCTACCTTATATCTAAAAAATGGACAAGAGCTAGGAAATTTTGGACAAATTAACCCGATTATTGCTAAAAAATTAAATTTAACACCAAATCTATATTTATTTGAATTTAATTTTAAACTTATACAAGATGGAATTGAGCAAAATCAATTAGCACTTTATCAAGAATATTCAACTTATCCAAAAATTGTTAAAGATTTATCATTTGTGATCGATAAAAATATTTCTTTTAAATATCTCGAAAAAATTTTATATTTAAATGGGAGTCAATTTTTGAAAATGATAAATTTAATTGATAAATATTCGGGAACAAATATTCCAACAAATCAAACGAGCTTATGTTTACAATTTATTTTTCAATCTAATAAAACGACATTACAAAATAAAGAAATTGAGAATATTTTAAATCATCTTCAAAAAATATTAATAACAAAATTTGGTGCAAAAATTCGAACTTAAAATTAAATAATGATGTTTGGTGGATAATTCTATAACAAGCTATAGAATTATCCACCTCCTACAATACTAACAATTTCTAATTTATCTGTATTGCAAATAAAAGTTTGATGCCATTTATCTTTACTATAAATTAATTGGTTAAGTTCTAAGACGAAAAGAGAATTGTTATAATTAAAATATGTAACTATATCTAATAACGTTAAATCTTGTTTCGTATAGTAAGATTGACCATTAAGTGAAAAATATTTAATTTGTACCATAAAATTAGAAAATATTATTAAATAAACTAGACATAATATTATAATAATTGATAATATACTAGTCAAGATGATATGGCGGGTGTGGCCAAGTGGTTAAGGCAGTGGGTTGTGATTCCATCATTCGCCGGTTCAAGTCCGGTCACTCGCCCTTGTTATTAAATTTTAAGTATTTTTAAAAAATTATTTATAATAAATTATTATTATGTCACGTTATCGTGGACCTAAATTAAAGATTAGTCGACGATTAGGCTCTTTACCAGGTTTGACAACTAAAAAATCAAAAAAATTAAACCGTCCAGGAAAAGATGGAAATTCAATTGAAGCCGGTAAAAAATTGAGTGAATATGCTATTCGACTAGAAGAAAAACAAAAATTAAAATATAATTATGGATTAACAGAAAATCAATTATTCCGATATGTAAAAGAAGCTCGACGTCGACAAGGAGTTACTGGTCTAATTTTACTTCAATTATTAGAAATGCGATTAGACACTCTTTGTTTTACATTAGGTTTCGCAAAAACAATAAGACAAGCACGTCAGTTAGTTAATCATGGACATGTTACTATTAATGGAAAAGTTCTTAATATCCCAAGCTTCCAATGTAGATTAAATGATGTCATTGGTGTTAGAGATAGAAGTACTTCTAAAGATTTAATTAGTAATAATCTTAAAAATAATCAACAAATTGAAATTCCGTATAATTTAAAATTGGATTCGGATCAATTAAAAGCTACTGTTTTAGATTATTGTGACCGAGATACAATTTTATTACCATTGGATGAACTACTTGTTATTGAATATTATTCTCGTCGTTAATAATTTCGGTACTCAAAGAATTAATTAAACTATATATTAAAGTTATGTTAAAATTACGATTAAAAAGAATTGGTAGAAAACGTTCACCATCATATCGCTTAGTTATTATGGAAAATACTTGTCGACGTGATGGTCGTCCTATTGAAGAAGTTGGTTATTATGATCCAATATCAAAAAACTATAAATTTGACCAAGAAAAAATTATAAAATGGTTAAAATACGGTGTTCAGCCTACTGAAACTGTTTCAAATTTATTAAAAAAAGCAAATATTATATAATTAAAATTAATTAATTATATATATATACATCTTTTAGATTAAAATGAATATAATATTAAATAGGTTTATTTAATATTACAAAATTATGTCACATTTTACACATATCAAAACGCGTTTTCAAAATCTTTTCTATTTAGAAAAAGCCTTAAATCGATTAAAGATTGAGTATAAAAAAGTGAATTCATTTCAAACTTCACATCCAAATTTAATAATTACACAATCAAACGGATATGATCTTGAATTTTCTTGGAACAATGGTGAATATGAACTAATCGCTGATATTAGTTTTTGGCAACAAACTTATCCAATTGAGACGTTTATGGATCAAATTGCACAACAATATGCTGGCGAAGTTATCATAGGTGAAAGCCAAAAAATTGGTTTTCAGCCTATAAAATATCAACATAATTCCGATGGATCAAATACCTTGGTTCTAGAACGATGGAATAACTAATACTATAGTAAATGGTGAGGAAAGCAATCAGAAATTTATTGGAGTTTCTTCATTGGAAAAGGATAATTTCAAAATTTATTCAGTCAAAGACTATCTGAATATATCTAAGCATTAATTTTTTAAAGTAGCGTATTTTTAATTAAAATAAAAATGATTCTAAGTAATGTTAAAGTGTTTTTCTGCCGAAGTGAGGTAAGAATAATTATTGTTAGTACCATAACGGGTGGTATATTACAGATTTTATCTAAAAGATATCTTAGAAATCATCCATTGAGTGAGTCTAAAGAAATCCCACCCCGTGGGGGTGAACTAATATCTGGTAGCACCGCTGTTGCTCTAGCCCAAGCCATACTAACGTTTTTAGCGGAACACGGACTTACTACTGGTTTACTTTCCGGTACTGGTCTAGTGATTAGTAAAATGCCCATAACTTCAATTAGTACATGTTTATACGAGTCAGTTGCACAGAACTTGTCACATTTAGACAAAAAAAAATACATTTTAATTAAGGGAGAAAGAATGTATTTAGACCAATGTGACGAAAACCTGACATATCTATTTAATATTTTAAAAGATGAAACAATACCATATGAAGAAAGACAAAAGTTAGCGCATTCACTATTAACAAAATATTTAAATCTAAAAACACCAGTTGGACGTCGTAATTTTGTGCTTTGTATAGTTTTTATCATTTACATATTCTTTACTAATCACCGTTCAAGTTTTCATATTATGATGGAAAATTTAATCAAAGCTATTCAAGAAGGTAAAATTACTAAGGCAATGGCTCGATTTATCATTAGAAAACTTAGAAAAAAGGGTATTCCTATTGATTCGAGGTTAACTGAACTTGTTAACTCTTAATAGGTT
>Ga0209955_1000035_pt1 | contig 55996 bp, 57 predicted proteins | sample SalPonA_A_H2O_MG_FD_185716 | JGI IMG/M metagenome (GOLD analysis project Ga0209955, IMG submission 185716) | Water microbial communities from South San Francisco under conditions of wetland restoration - Salt Pond MetaG R2A_A_H2O_MG (SPAdes)... | ecosystem: Environmental > Aquatic > Non-marine... | reverse complement strand
TCTTCTATTTTATTTAACATTGTTTTTTTTTCTTCTTCTGTTACTTTTTCATCTTTTTCTATTTGTTCTTGTAATATTTTTATCATTTTTTTGTTGTTAAAAGGTATCCTTTTAATTTCTTTTTTCATTTCTGTATTATTATTTGAAAAAGATAACATTATATAAAGTTCTTCAAGAAAAATATCATAAGTACTTATTTTTCTATCATTTAATAAACTTAAATATTTAAAATTTTCATAAAATTCTTTTATTTTTTCTTCTTTAAATTTCTTACTATCAAAATTTTCTTTTTTATTTTTTCCTGTTTTATATAAATATTCTTCTAACATTGTTTTTTCAGAAGCATTATGTCTTACTGTATTTAAGTTTTTTTCTAAAACTGATATACCTTCTTCATCTACTTCCAACAATTTATTTACTTTTAATTGAATTGTATCATTTTCTTTGAAAACTTCTATTCCTAAAAGTTTACAATCAGCATAAAACTCATGAAAATCTTCAATAGAAACACTACTAGAAGAAGTCCCTCTTGATTCTCTTATACTTTCCATTGTTTCATATCTTTTTTTGAGATTTGGTATCATTTGTTCTGATATTTCTTTATATGGATTTGGAATGTAATTTTTGTCTTCTTTTTGTATTGTTTCATCTATTCCTTTATATATTGTTGAAGAACCTAAACCTTTTAAATATTCTCTTAATTCTTTTTCTATATTCATTAGTACTTTATTAAATACTCTTGTTGGTTTAGTATCTAATATTTTTTGTTCTTCTTCTAATAATTCTATTGAAATTACACCTTCTTCATTTATTTTTATTTCTTTAATAATTTGAAACATTTCTTCTGAATTTTTTTCTTTATGCAATCCTTTCACATTTTTATTCATTGTTTTTAAGATTTCTGACATTTTTTCTTTGATTTCATTATTAAAATTAGTTAATTGGTATAAATATTTCATTTTTTTCACCTTTTTTTGTTTTAGCTATTTTCATATATTATAACTTGAAATATTGATTTTAATTTTAGATTTTATCAATAACAAAATATAAAGCATTATTTAATATAATTTGTATTTTAATTTTTCTCTATTTTTTAAATAATAATTTAAAAAAAAAGATATAATTCTTTTAAACATTCAAAAAATAAAAATAAAAACTTCTTTTGCTGGATTAACTCAGTCGGTAGAGTAACACCATGGTAAGGTGTAAGTCATCGGTTCAAACCCGATATCCAGCTCCATTAAATTTTGATTCTTTTCTTTATTATTAAATATTTTTTTTTTAATCAATATAATGATTTTAAAAATAGGTAGATAATATGGATGAACAAAATTCTCTTTTACAGTCTTTAACACCTCAAGAAATTTCTGATACTTTTGTTATTACTTCTAAAAACATTTTAGAAAAAGGTTTACCTAAATCAAAAGAAAGTGTTTTGGATCACATTAATAATTTTGATTTTACAGGTAAAGAACTATTTTATATCTTTTTTCAAGAAGGTTTTGATAAGTTTTTTTCTAATTCTTCTTTTGAAGAAATTAAAGACTTTATTATTTCTACACATAAAGAATATATGAATGAGTACAAAGAAAACACTTCTTTTTTTGATAGAGATTTAGCTTTTCATTATACACACATTATGAAGATGGTTGTTACTGGTTTTGAATTACTTTTTAATAATTTAGAACCTAAATCATTAGAAAAAGAATTATTTAAATCTTGTCAAAATACTAATTTTCAATTAAAAAGTTTTTTTTAAACTATTTTAACAAATAACAAAAAAAATTACATATTAAAATCTGATTTGTTATTTTTAGACTTTTCTTTATTATTAAAATTTTGTTCTTCCTCTTCTTTTTGTTTTAATAATTTTGAAGGTTTTTTGATATAAAGGTATTCATTAAAATACAAACATTTATCATTTGTTGGTCCTAAATCTATTGAAGGTGCTCCTGTTAATCTTCCTGTTTTATATTTTATATTGTTTTTATCTATACTAAATAGTATTTCTTCTTTTAATTTTATTATTATTGAAAATGAAATCCCTGAATTATGTGATTGAAAACTTTCTTCAACAAATGAAATAGTTATATCTTCTATATTATCTTCAATAAATTTACTATCTGGTAATTCTATTGATTTACCTAAACCAAGTAAAAAACCTCCATTTTCTTCTGAATGCATTAGTGATTTCACAATCTCTAATCTATTTTCTTTTTGAGTTGGAAGATTATAATTTAATGATTTTTCTTGTTCTCTTATTTCTTTTTTTAATATCTCATTTATTCTTTTAAATATTTCTTTTTCTATTGTATCTGTTTTGTAGTCCATATCTTTTGCAATTTGACTTGATACCTCTTTATGTAAATAAAACTCTGAAACTATCCCTTTTGATAGTTCCAAATCTTCTCTCCCAAAGTAATTTTTAGTAAATAGATTTTCTTTTTTTAAAAAATCTTTTGTTTTATTTTCTTTTCCTCTTTTTACTAATATTTTATTAAAATTTGTTAATAATTTTTTCTTATTTTTTATATCTATTTGTTTTCCATTATATATTAGATTTGGTTCATAATTATTTTTATCTTTTTCATATCTTTCTATTTCCATTATTAAATTTGAAGATTTTAGTATTTTTCTATCTATTTTTATTATTTCTTCATCTAATTCTTTTCTTACTAAGTTTTTTACTTTATTTCCTGATAAACCAAAAGTATTTTGAAAATTTGTATTATTAAAACTTCTTCCTTCTCTAAACTTGTATGATACTTTTGTTGATTCATTTTTACTTTTTATTTCATAATCATAACCTTTTGCATTTCCTTTTTGATTTTCATCATTTTTTTCACCTTCTTTTATTTCATCTTTTAGAATATCTATTTTCTCCTGGAAATCTTTACTATTCAAACCTTCTATTTCAAAATCATTTCCATATTTATTTGTAGCTTGTGTCAATAGTTCTATTGTATCTTGTTTAATTATCTCTAAATCTTTTTCTTTTAACATATCCCCAATAAATATTTCTATTTCCTGATTAAAAAAATCTCTTATTGATAAATTATTTATTATATCTTTTACTTTTTCTAGTGAAAAATTCTTTGATTTAAAATAATCTTTATTTGGAGAAAAATATTTTGATAATATTAACACCATATATTCTGCTTGAATCGCTTTTGATTTTGATAATAGAATTTTAGCTTCTTCTGTTGTTTCTTCTACAAAATCTCCATTTTCAATTTGATTTTTTGAATTATATTCTAATGTTTTTTGAAGTTTATAATATTCAAATATTTTTTGAATACTTGTGTCTTCATTTAGATTTCTTAAATGTGGAGCAACAAATGTAATATTTCCTTTTTGTGTTATCCTTGCATGACCTATTACAGAACATAGTTTAAATAATTTTATATTTTTTTGTTCTCTTTCATAAGAAGATACTTTATTATTATGTATTTTTTGTTTTGGTAGCTCTGCTTTTTTTGTTTGGTTTATTTTCCATTTTTCTAATTTTTCTTCTTGTAATAATTCTTTTTTTGTTGCTATTTTTTGAATTATTATTATTATATTTAATACTTCTAATTCTTCTTGTGATAATTTTGTTTCTGGGTTATCTATATCCACTAATTTTAAAATATCTTTTTTTAAATATGTTTTTTCATTATTAGGTGTTATTATTTTTATTCTTCTTTTAGAACAATCCAAATAAAACTCATCTACTTCATTACCATTTAAAGTTATTTTTTCATCTAATTTTATAATTGTTCCATATTCTGAATAATCTCCTTTAAAAAATCTATCTAAATCTTTTTTTCCATTGTATTTTACAATCTCTAAGTTTGTTGAAAACAACTCTGTTGTAACTTTTTGAGTTTCTCTACCTTTTATTAAATAATTTATTATTTGAGCATATATTTCTACTTCCTTTTCTTTTACATTACTTTCTTTTAATAAATATTCTTTAATATCTTCTATTGTTTGAATATTTTCATTTAGTGAAACTTCTTTTAATAAAGATAATATTTCTTTTTCATCTTTATCCAACATTTCTTGAAATTTTTGTTCTAAAAAGTTGGTTTTATAATCTATTTTTATTTCATTAACTTTTTCTTTTAAATCTTCTTTGAGTTTATTTGTTTTATTTTCTTCATTTTGATTTATTAATATTTCTTTATCAATTAAATCTTCTTCTAATTCATAGATTTTTGTTTCTAATTCTTCAATTGATTTATTTATTGATAATATTTCTTCATTTAATTCTGGTATATTTAATATAGAAACTTTTTTTAATGTCTCTAAATCTTCATTTTTTAACTTCTTTTGTAAATTTTCTAATTCTTTTTCTAATTCTTCTTTATCTTCCATTGTTTCTACTGTTTGAAGTATTTCTTTTATTGTTTTTATTTCTTCACTTATTGTATCTATTGTTGTTTGTTTTTGAACTAGTAATTGTAATACAAAATCAAATTGTTGTTCTTTTATTGAAGTTATTTTCTCATTAAGATAAGTAGTTGAATTACCAAGTGTTTTTGATAATTTGTTGTCTAATTCATTTTTCTTAGATAACAATGAAGATATTTGAGTTTCTGAAATATTTTTAAAACCTTGTAATATAAGATATAAATCTTTTTCTGTTTTTAATTGAGAATTAAACATTTCCTTTGTTTTATTTATTTCTTTTAATTGATTATTTAAAGTTATTAATAGTTCTTTATATGATTTATATAGACTTAGTTGATATTTATATTGTTCTTCTTTTCTTTCTTTTATTTCTTTTATTAAGTTTTTATTTTGAATATTTTTTGTTATTGTTTCTTGTTGGTTTATTGTTGTCTCTATTTTAGATAATAAATCTTCAATTTCTTCTTTTTGTTCTGAATAGTTTTTGTATTGTAATATTTTATTAATCTTTTCATCTACTTTTGAAATAAAACCTTTTGTGTTATCTAATAATTTATTTATTGTTTTTTCTTCTTTTTCTATACTTATTATTATTGATTTTTTAAAAGAGAATAGTTCTTCTTTTAATCCCATATAATCTTTTTGAATTAAAATTGGTTCTATTTTTAGAATTTCTTGTTCTATTTTTTCTATCTCTTTTAATTTAGTAGTATCTGAGGTATTATTACTATTTTTTAGTTCTTCTATTCTTTTTAATAGTTTTATTGACAATTCTTTACTTTTTTCTTTTATATTATTTCTTTTTATTTGGTTATTCTCTTCTTTTTCTTTTAAAAGATTTCTTTTTTCTAATTCTTTAAATAATCTTGAATAGAAATTTACTTTTTCTTCAATTAAAGCAAGAGTAATTATTGTTTTTGATATCCAATAAGTTCCTTTTTCATTTTCTGATTGATATGCTTTCTTCATTAATTCTTTTTTAAAACTTTTTTTAAATATTGTTATTTGTTTTTCTAATATAGAAAATTGCTTTGCTAGTTCTATCAATGAACTATTTTGTTGATTTAGTAAATTCATTTTAGAGTTATATTCTTCAAGTGTAGAAGACATTTTTTGTTGCCATGTTTTTAATTGATATGGCTCTTTTAATATAACATCTTCTAGTATTTCTATATCTTCTAATTGGTTTTCTTTTTCTATTATTATTTCTTTTAATTTTATTTTTAATAGATCAATATTTTCTATATTATCAATTTTTGAAATATTTATAGAATTAATCAAATTATCTTTCTTATTTAAATTTTCTTTAATAGGAACTAGTATTCCTCTTATTAAAATAGATTTTTCTTCACTTGGAAAACTACTATTTAAGATTTTTTGTATTTCTTCTTTTTTTTTCAATTGAGATTCTGTTAGATTTTTTAATTTGATATTTTCATAATATCCCTTATTTTCTTCTTTATTATTTTTATTCAAATAGTTATGCCCTAGTTCTGACACCTTAGAAGTCATATAAAAATTTAACCAAATTTTATTCATTTCTATAAATTCATTTTTATTTAATTGATTAAATTGTTCTTTTTTACTTTCTATTCCTATGCTATCACTATAAGGAAGGTTTTCTTTCAAATATTCTTCATATAATTCATTTGAAGAATCCATCCTATCTCTTATCTCCCATTCTTTTTTTAGGATTTTTTCTTTTGTTTTATTTTTATATATTTTTTTTAATAGATTTAATGTTGATAATGCATAGGTTTCATATTTTAAATATTCTTTACTTTTTTCAACAATTAATGTTTTTTTTATTATTTCTTCTATAATTTCAATCTTTTCATAGACTTCTTTTCTAATCTCATTTACATTTTTTACTTCTAATTTAGATTTGAATATTTCATCTATTAAATTTTTATTTCTATTAGTAAAAACTACACCATCTATTTCTTCTGCAAAATATTTTTCTAAACTTAAATCCAACATTTCTTTGAGTTTTTTATTTTCTTCTAACAAAACACATACCTCTTTTCTTTTTTAATTTATTATAATAAATATATTGATTTCTTTTTTTAAGTTTTTTTTTAATATATATCAAAAATATTTCTTTTTTCTTCTTTAATTTTAGTTGTTTTATTTGCAGTTATGACTACAAATGCTGTATCTACCTCTCTCTCTTCCTTATATATTTTCATTTTTTTTAATTGAATATTTTTTTGTTTTTTTAATTTTAAATAGTCATTAGGATTATTTATTATTTCTATAATACCTTTTATATCTTTCCATTGATTAGTTTTAGTATCTTTTAATATTTCAAGGCCACATCTTCCTTTTAAAATATAGTTTATTTCTTGGTTTGTTGTTATAAAATATTTATTTTCTTTTTTTTTAGAAAATTCTGATATTATGGTGTTTGGTATAAATAAATTATAGTTATATCCACTATTTGGTATAAATAATTTAAATGGTTGTTTTTTGAGTTTTTCTTTTAATATTTCTTTTTTTATAGTTTTTAAATGATATATAATTAATTTCTTTAAAGAATAATTTTTTGTCTTTTGTTCTATTAAAGAATCATACAATTCATTTCTACTTTTTAATAATAATGAATTATATATTTTTAGTATATAATGTTTATTTAATATTTCTTCTTTTGTCTTTGATAATATAGAGTATAGATAAAATGGTTCATAATTAATTTCTTTTGTCTCAATTATTTTTTTAATGTTTTTTATTATTTCTTTATTATTATCTATGAAATAATCATCTATACATAAAAATATTTTTTTATTTTCTTTTAAAATATTTAAATTTAATGTAGATAAATTATTTGTTAAATAATTTTCAATAAATAAAAATATTTTTTTTTCTTCTTCTGTCATTTTATCTTTTGTTTTTTTTAATTTTAAATATTCTTTTTCTATAGAGATAAGTTCTTTTTCATTATTTAAAAAATGGTTTTTATACATTATACAAGATTTTATTTTTTGATATAAGTTTTCAAACAAATATCTTCTATTCTCATTAGGAAAAAAACATTCTTGGATTAATTTTCCTTTAAAAAAAAACTCTTCTTTTAATTGATTAGAAAAAAAACTTTTAGTTTCATAATATATTATTTCTAATTGATTTTTTTCTTTTTGTACATATAATCTATTCCATTCTTTTATTTCTTTTAAAATACATTCTTTAATGTTTCTAACTTCTTTTAGTGTCATTCTTTCATAAGAATAAATTGCTGAATAAAATAAATCATATAAGTTAAATAAAAATTTTCTTTCAATATATTTTTCTATTATTTTTTTTTCTATCTTTTCCTTTTTAAACCATTTTGAAAGAATATTTATTATTGTTTCTTGCTTTTTTTTAAGTTTTTCTTCTTCTACTTCTACTTTTGAATAAAATCTTAATTTTTCATTATTGTATTTAAAATAACCTAGTCTTTCTTCTTTATCTAATTTTGTTAAAAATTCATAAAACTTATTTCTTATTTTTTTTGTTTTGATTTTCTTTTTTATCATTTATTTATTCCATTAATTTTCTATATTTTGTTGCTATTTTATCTGCTTCTTTTATACCTTTTTTATCTCTTGAACTCCAAATTATTTTAATAAAATTTAAATTGATTTTTCTATCATATATTTGTTTTTCTTTATTAATTTCTTTCACTATTTTTTTATTATCATTGTATATAATGAAATTATATTTAGAACTATTTGAATATAAATATCCTTTTTTCATTTTTAATAATAATTTAAATACATCATATATACTTTGTTTTTCCATATTATTTGAGTTTTTAACTCCTTGATTATATGAGTATCCTATTTTAATATTTAAACTAGGAATATATATCCCTGTTCCTCCTATTTTTCTTTTAAATATTTTTTTAAAAGAACCATCAGTATAACAAATTATTTTTTTTCTTTCCATTTTATAGCCTATACTTTATATATATTATAAAATATAATCAATTATTTAATTTTAACTTATTTTTAAAAAAAGGACTTTTTTAGTTTGTTTTTATTACATTTTTTTACTTCTTTTTGTACTATTTTTGTTATTTTAACATTTTTTATTTTTTTATAATTATTTTGTTAATTTTTAACATTAAAATTTTTAGTATAAAGGATATATTATGAGTAGAAGTTATGAGAAAAATGTTGGTAATAATCAAATATTTGAAAGACAAATCATTGAATTTCAAAATAAAATTATTGATTTTTTACTATTAGAAAGAAAAATATTTAATGAAAATTATCTTATTAATTCTTATGATATTGATAAATTTTTAATAAATACCAAAAATTATTATTCAAAAAAATTTAATCTTAATTTAGAAGACACAAAATATTTTGATAGAATTGTTGAAGGAATTTATTTTGAATTAGAAAATATTAATTTAGAATTATATTTTCAAAAAAAACAAGAACTATCTATGTTATTAAAAGATTTAATCTTCATTAAAGAAGACTTTGAATTTTTCCCATATTTTATTGATTTTTTTTCTTTAACAATTAAAGAAGATTTTATTTTTGATCTTGATATTTTATTAGATTATGAAAAAGTAGAACTTATTGATTATTTATTTGAAAATGGTTTTAAAACAAAAGAGGATATTAAACAATTTAATTTTTTGAAATTTTTTAAAAATATAAAAGAACAAAAACTTAAAGGTAATTTTTTTCTTGATGAAGAAATAAGTATTGATTTATTCAAAGTAGAAACAATAATACATTTTTTAGAAGACAAGTAGTTTTTAAACTACTTGTCTTAATAATTTTTGTTTTTCTAGTGAAGTTTTAATAACTTCCATTTTAAGTATTTCTGAGTACAACTCTTCTCCTCTTTGTTTTATTACATCAAATGTAATTTGTTTATTTTCCAATTTTTCTTTAAATTGTTCTCCTATCCATAAACCATATTCTAATAAATTTATTTTTTTATTATAGATTGACTTATAGAGCAATTTGAAACTCTTCCTGTTAAATATGATAATAAGTTTTTACAAAAAGTCTATAACATGATGAAAAAATTGCACAACTTAGTGTAAAAGAATATCTAAATACTAAAGGTTTTCAAAATATTGATTTACAAACCAATCGAGTTGTAAGCGAATCTTTTGGAATTTATAAATTTCATAATAGTACATTAGTTTATGAACCTTTAGTATTAGCTGATTCTATAGATGATAATCAAATTAACCACATTCTTAATTCATATAAAGATATACAAATTATATTATCTCTACCAGATGACAAAGATTTAAAAAATATAGTTGAATATTTTAAAAGAAGAGAATTAATGCCATTACATGTAGTCCTTGAAGGAACACGAGGTTATCTTAATTATTTAAAGACTAATGAACATTACCATGATAATATTTTAGTGACATTGCAATACCATGATGTATTACAAATGTCAAAAGTTATCTCCAATATATTATGTAGTGGTAAATTAATATATTTTTTAGGAACTCATACATTTATAAGACTTATAAAATTATCACTAATAAAATTAGGAGCAAAAAATGAGTAAATTTATCTTAAAAATTCAAAGAAACGATATGATAGGCTCAATTTATAAAATTTCGAAAATATTAACTTAAATAGTAAAACTTATACTTCTAAAGATTTAATATCTTTTTTTCCTGGTAAAGTATTTTCTTTTGTAACAGGATTAGATATGATCTAATAATATAATAATATAATAATATAATAATATAGAGAACTGTATCACTTTATTCAATAAAGATGAGAAAAAATGGATATTCCCAGATAGTGGAATAATTTTCAAATGGAGTTATAAAATAAATGAGTAATTTTTTTGATGAAATGGCAAAGGTAAAAATAATAGATAATCATGAGAAGTTAATTGAGATTACTAACAAAGAAATAATATATAAACATTCTTATAAGAATAATGGCTTTTCAGGCGCACTTGATAAGGTTTATGCAAGGGAATCAGTTGTTCAAAAGCTTGATAATATTTCAAAACTTCTTAAGGAAGACGGGCTAACATTAGGTATTTTTGATGCTTACCGGCCTCTAGTATTACAAAAGTTTTTAGGTGAACAATTTTCTGATGCAGTTAGTGAAGGTTTCATTTCACCTGTAAATAATTTAGAACATTTTGTTCCACCTCACATGACAGGAGGTGCAGTTGATTTAGCGATATTTAAAGATGGTCAAATGTTAAACTTTGGTACAGAATTTGATGATTTTACAGAAAAAGCAAATACAATGTATTTTGATGGTCTTAATGAAAAAATTCACAATAATAGAATGAAACTTGTTAATATAATGGCAGAATATGGATTTACAAATTATTCTGCAGAGTGGTGGCATTTTGATTATGGTGACCAATTTTGGGGTGCAATTAAAGAAACACATGCAATATATGGGAACATAGACATAAAATAATGTATTTATATAAATAAAATAAAAGATGATGAACAAAATGAATATGGTTTAGAAAAAACCTTTATCTATGACTTTTGAAGGTATCAAACTACAAGTAGACATATTATTCATCATACAAGAACTGTTAAATCATATACATTTAAATCTATTATTAAATCTTTAAATAACAATTTAAATGTATTAGAAAATAATACTTTTAGAAAAATTATTTTTGATACTCTTGATGTTGCTTCTGTTTTACCTTCTTTAAGTAAAGAAATGAGAAATCTTCAAGTTCCTAGTATAGGTATAAACAATTCTATAAAAGTCATTGAAAGTAAACAAGAATATTCTGATATGTTATCAAAAAACAAATCTTTTTGTGTTTATATTGTAAATATGCAAAAAATAAATAAAGAAATTATTGATAATAGAATTAAGATTTTAGATTATAGTCATGATATTTTAATTTTAATTGATGAAGTACATACTCACCAAAAAGAGAATGACAAAGCTGTTCATGTTGCTGATTATAATATGGCTCATATTAGTTGATGTAACTAGTGAATATTATGGTGATTGTATTGATAAACTTTCTCCTTCCAATGCTCTTTTATTAAATCTTGTTACTCCTTTAAATTATGAAAAAGCAAATTATACAATTTCTTCTCATGGTTTAGATATTCATACAATTACAAAACAAATAGAAATGAAAGAATAACCAACTATTTTAAATAAAATGTTTCCAGAAGAAGTGGATAGTACAAAAGAGAAAACTATTCAAGAATATAATTCTAAAAACAACAAAAATCCTTTAACTTTAGAGGTTATTAACTTATTTAATGATTTAGAAATTACTAACTAGTTCTTCAACAAATGTATAATGATTTGTAAAATCTACATTTCATCATACATTTATTTTAAAATATTATTATATTTTCGGGTTTGAGATGTTCTTATTTAGTTTTTCTCTTTCTGGTAAACCAGGTGTTGATGGTTTCTGTGGTGCTGGTGGATTATTCATTTTTTCAAATTTAAAACCCATTTTTTTAAAAAAATCTTTTGTTGCTTCTTTTGCTTCTTTTTCAGTTTGTGGAACTTTACGCCCTAATAGTGTTTCTACAAACTTTTTCTCTTATTTCTTTTCTTCACCTAGTGTTTTTACTTACAATCTTACTTATCTCTTCTTTAATCTTATTTTAATCCTATTCATGTTAAAATAAAATAAAAATTATACAAGGTATATAATTCCTAAATATAGTGTTGCTGATATTGTAAAAGTTGTCTATATTGATACTTTATTCAATCCTGAATTATTTTTATCTTGGTTTAAATTAGAATCTTTTTTTTACTTTATTATTATTTAAATAAATTAGGATTTTTATGGAAAAAGAACATTTAGTTTTAGTTGATTTACAAAATCATTTTGAAAAAGGTGAAACCTTTGATAATACTTCTGATTTTCAAAATATTATTGAAAATTTAAAAAAACATTTTAATTATTATGACAAAATAACACTTGTTTTAGATACTTTAAATGCTGAATATTTTGATAACAACCACTATATTGAAGAATTTGAACAAAAAGAAGAGATTTTGGTACATGTTGATAAATATTATGAAGGTGATTTAAACTCTTTCTTTGATAAATATCATATTGAAATACAAAATAATATACATACAGAATTATTAATAATAATAGATAGATTAGTTTTAAATAAAAAAGTTATTTTAACAAACTCTATTACTAAACAATTTGGAGAACTTAGAGAATTATTAGATGATAATCCTTCTTTATTTTTTTATTTAGTTGAATTAAAAAAAAATTTAGGTATAAATTCAATATCCGAAGATATTATGAAATATAATAATAAGTTTTCTTCTATTATGATATTTTTAAAGAAAAATTTTAATCTTCTTTTTGATGATGTTGAAGAATTACTTGATAGAATTGATAATTGGAATGTTGAAGATATTGGTTGGGAATATGATGACATTGGTGCATTGAAGAGAAATGGAAAATATACTTTTGGTGGTGGTGGGGCTACTGAATGTTTGTTAGAAGAAATAACTAGATTAAATATTTCTGGATACAATAGTAATAATAATATCAATGTAAACTATGATTTTGTATATGGAGACAAAAATCAACTAAAGGATTTTTTAAATGAATTAAAAAATCAAAAAAATAATTTAAATGAATTAAAAAAAACTAAAAATATACTAAAAATAAAAAATTGAATAATTTCATTTAATTTTTTATTTCTTGATTACAAGTTGATTCCAATGCTCCAACTTCCATTGGATTTAATTTATTAAATAATTTTGTTAAATCTCCATAATTATTTACTATTTTTTCTAAATCTTTTGAATTAACTGTCATTAAATAATATTCTTCTCCTTTTGGTATTGATTGTTCTTCTATTATCTCTTTTCCATTTTTTTTTCTTTTTTTTAACCAAGTTATTTTTTCTTTTGTTTTGATTTTTAAAAAATATTTTTTTTGTTTTGGTATTGCTATTCCTTCTTCTGAAATGTTATATAGAGTTTTTAACTTTTCTTTATCTCCAATCCTATATAATTCATTTGAATAACCAGAAGCAATTGCATCCCCTTTATGTGCTTTTAAATATCCTTCATATTTTCCATTTATATATGTATCTTCCTTGTAATCTTTATCTGCAATAAAAATAGTATTTTTTGTTTTTTTTAACTCTTCAAAAGAAGAAACTATTTTCATTTTTTGAATTTTTTTACCTTCAAAAATTTTACCAATAATATCAAATTGTTTATATGTTATACTCATTTTTATCTTTTTTTTATTTCTAATCATAGATATTATAATCTATTTTTTGTTTTTTTTAAATATCTATTCTTTATCTATTTTTAAGATATATATTGATATAATTATATATATCAAAAGAAGGAAACAATATGACTATTTTAGATTCTTTAAATGAAACTATTAAAAATTATGAATTAGACACTTTAATGAAAGTTGTTGATGAAGGTATGTTTTTATCTGTTAGAAGATTAGAAGATAATTCACAAATATTTGGATCACAAGATGACAATATGGTTTATTCTTTTATTTCTGAATATTATAGAACTTTTATTTTAAAAGAAAGATATTAAAAAAAGAAATAACCATGATAAAAAGAGAATTTAATAGAACTACTGAAAGTTTTTGGACAGAAGAAGAATATCAAAAATTAGAAGAATTAGGTTTTTCTTGGTCTAATGCAAGTGTTGATTATCATGGTTATTCAACTAACAATTCTCTTTATAAAATAGAAAAAGGTATTTCTTACAATATTAGTGTTAGAGAAAATGGTTGTTTTGTTCAACATTTTATTCCCACTTTATTTGGTTCTAATCAAATTTGGGAAACTTCTTTAACTTTTGAGGAACTTTTAGATACTTTAAATATTAGTTTTTTAAACAAAATTAAATTAAATCTTTTAAAAATAAATTCTATTCCTGTTGGAATTATTTTTATTATTATTCATATTTTTTTATTACCTTTTTTTAATATTAAAAACAAATGGAATATTTTAAAATCAAGAATAAAAGATATTTTTACTTTTAATAAATTTTTTATTCAAGATGCTATTCCTTTTATTTGGGGTTTTAATATGTTCTCACTTGGAATTATTACAACTATTTTAGTTATTATGTAATTCTTCTTTTTGTTTCATTTTTTATATCCTTTTAAGGTATATATTGATATAGAATGGACTAATGAAAAAACTATCATAACAACTATTTTAGTAGTTGTTTTAGCTTTAGTATTTACTGGTTATATAGATACATATATGAAAGCTGCTACACCTGATAGTAGAGATTAATTTTCTCTATTATTCAGTATAATACTTTTTAACCTCTACATAACACCATCCTTAACTTTTTTAATAAAACACATTTTTTCTAATTTTAATGATTTAAATAATTTATTTTTGATATAATTATATATCTTATCAAACAAATAAAGGATTTAATATTAATAAATTAAAAGTATTTGAAAAAAAATCTTCATATTGTCCTGTTGAATATGATGAATTAGATAGATTAAGAAAACAAAGTAAACTTAGAGAAGAAACAGATTTAAAAGGTTTAAATCTAGCTTTAAATCTAATTAATCAAAAAGAAAACTTAATTGCCTTAGATATTGGTTGTTCAGAAGGTTTTGTTACCCATGAAAGATTTAGTAAACTTAAAGGTTTCTCATATGTTATAGGTGTTGATAAAAGTCAAGAAGCCATTAATAAAGCTAATAGTTTTGAATATGAAAATTATTCTTTTCACTCTGTTGATATTGAAACAACAAAAGGTATTGATTTATTAAAAAATAAATTAAAAGAACTTAATAAGGAAGGATTTGATTTAATTTTTTCCTCTGCTGCTTTTCATCATTTAACAAATCCTACTAAAGTCTTACAAGAATTAAGAAAATTAATGAATAAAAACGGTGTTCTTGTAATTGTGACTTATGATGATTGGTTAACAATTTCATACCCTGATGAAAATAATATTGTAGAAAAAATATTCAAACTCTCTGAATCTATCCCTGGTATGTCAAATAGAAGACATGGTAGGCAAATATATAATCAATTTTTGAAAACTGGATTTAAAAATACTCAAATATTATTAGATAAAATAGACACTGCTAATAAAGATCTAGAAGGTAGACTTGAACTTTTTACAGAAAACTTTGAGTGGAGAACTAATTATATTAAAAGAGCTATTGAAAATAACCCAAAACAAAAAATAGAGTTACAAGAAAAATTAAGTGACCTTGAAAATAAATTAGAAGATTTAAGAGATATGTTTAAAGCAGAAGATTTTTTTTTAATGGAGTCTATAATTGTTGCAATAGGACAAAAAGAATGAAAATACATTATTGAAGGTTTTAATGAATTAGATAATCTACTTTTAAGAAAAATGTTGATATAATAACATTATTTTATTAAATAATGAAGGAATTATTATGAATACCAAACTTTTTAAATTACAATTTATTTCTAAATATCATCATAAAAGTATGGAATTAGAGTTTAGGGCAAAAACTGAAAAACAAGCAGTTAACATTGCTACTGAAAGATTAAATGATATTGATAAAAAATGGATTTCAGAACCTTATATTCCTTCTGATTTTACTCTTGTTTCTGTTGATGAAACTTTTATATTACCTAATATTGAATATAAAACAAGAGATGGTAAAAAAGTTGAAGGTATTATAGTTGATAGACAAACTTCAAGTTCTTTTACTGTTGAAGGTTATGTTATTATTGAAAAACCTGGTAAAAGAGATAAAAAAGAATGGACTATTTGGACTGAAAATGGTAGGAACTTAGCAGTTGGTACTTCTCATAATGATTTAGTTCTTGCTGTTTAAAAATATATTTTCCTTATACTATCTTTAAATATAAGGAAATTTCAAATGTCATTTTATATAATTTTTTGTTGGATTTTTTTTAAATAGTTAATTAACCTTTTTTTAAGTATTGCTATGATATAATTATACATATAAAAAGAAGGAAAAAAACATGTTAAAAGAAATTCAATCTGCAAATATTGTTGTTAGTATTAATGGTGTTATTAGAAGTATATCTTCTTTTGATAATATTGAGTTTGATATTAATGATTTAGAAAATAAATATATCCAAGTTTGTCAGTTATATTCAACTGATGATTTATCTTTACAAAAAGAAGATATTTTAGATGAAGGTTTCTTTGAAACTAAGTTTGATGGTCAAGAAATTGTTGTTGATTTAATTCATTCTATACCTTTTGAAGATACTTTAAAATAATTTGAGAATTTTATAAAAAATTACTATTGAATGGAAAACACTATTAAAGAAGGAAAAGTAACTCCTTAAATTGAAAGTTTATTATCTAAATACAAATCAAAATTAGATAATTTTTATTCTGAAATTGTTGAAGAATACAATAATAGATATAATGGAATTGTATGGGGTTATTAACTTTTAAAAAATAAATATAAATTATATGACTTTAATAAACATACTAATAAAGATTTAATTAAAAAGTTAAATCTTTTAAATTAACTTCTAAAACTTTCTTTTTTAACCTCTTTTTAAGACTACTTAGTCTATAATTATATATATAAAAAGAAGATAACAATCTTCTAAAAAAAAATATCAAAAAGAAGGAACAAATCATGGGAAGCAATTACAATGGAGCATATAAAACTACAAGTTCTTACACAGAAGAAGCAGCAAGAATTGAAATTGAAAGTAAAATGAACCAATTAATATCAGACTATGGTAATGATTCTTATGCTGGACATATTGGTATTAAAGATGGTATCAAATTTTATAATAGAACTTTTACTTCTTATAAAGAAGCAGATGAATTTATTGAAAAAACTTCTGGAAAATGGGATCCTGTTGCTGTTGTTAAACTAATTATAGAACCTTCAAATGATATTAAAGATGATGTTTTAGAAAAAAGACTTGATGATTTAGAAGTATTAAAAGATGATAGAAGAGATTATATTTTAACTTCTCTTGAAAGTAGAAAAAAAGTTAGAAACACTGCTACTTGTAATTCTTGTGGTAAACATTCTAAAATTGATAATGTTAATTATAGTGGTAAATGTCCTCATTGTAATAAACCTTTATTTTATCTTTCTAAAACAGAACTTAATAGAGTTAAAAATGTATTAGATAAAAGAATTAAAAATAAACAAGATGAAGTTAATGCTAGAAAAAGAGTTCTTGATAGACAAAATAAAAAAAATAATGTTATCTTTGAAGATTTAAAAAAGGCTATTTCTGAAAAAAATAGTATTCAAAGAGAAATTGATAAAGAAAGAAGTAAAGCTTTTAATAGTGATAAAAAAACTTTATATACTTGTTCTTGTTGTGGTTCTAAAATCAATTTAGGATATTTAAGGTCTTCACAAGGTAATACTTGTCCTGTTTGTGAAGTTGGTTCTATCAAAATTGTAAGTGAAGGAAAACTTAATAAATTAAAAACTCTAAAAAACACTATTAGAGAACTTGAAAAAAAATGTGCAAAAGAAAGTGGTACAACTTGGGTTTATGGGGGATGGTCAGCAGAGTAATCTCTCTTGACCTTTCTTCTTTTTTTGACTTTCATTTTCTTTTTAACTATTCTAATTTAAAGTTTCTTCTATTTTTTTAACACACACTACTTTTATCTCTTTTTAAGTATATATACACTATAATTATATATATCAAAAGAAGAAGGAAATTATATGAAAATATTAATTTTAGAAGATACTTTAATTGAACAAGGTTTTACTGAAACTATTTTTGGTTGGGAACTAGAAAGTGAGTTCTATCATATTCCTACTGAGTTAATTTATGTACCATTTAATGTTGTTGAGTCTGATATTAAAGATTTTGATTATTTTTTACCTAGTAAAGAAATCTATTTTAAAAAAGAATGGTGTTTCTTAAAAGAAGGACTTTAAAATGTGGTTTTTTAATTTATCTAAAAAGAAAAAAGAAAAAACAAAACTACACACTTGGAGTAGATTTGATAAAGTTTTTACTAATGGTGGAGTACAAATTATTTTAACCCCTGTTGCTTTTATTGATTTTGAAAAAAAATTAAAAAAAGAGTTATCTCATTTATACCATAGATGGGATAGATTAAATAAAGATACAGTTAATAGACACTATCAAACAAAAGATTTTGATGATAGAGTTTATATTTTCATTGGTAGTAGAAATGATAAAGTTTTAAACTATATCAATAATTTACCAAAAGAAAGTTTTGTTGATAGAGAATTAAAAGAACTTTTTTAAATTCATTTTTTAAAACATTTATTTAATATATTTAATTTTTTATTTAATACTAATTCTTTTTTTTCTTTTACTTTATACATATTTTTCTTTTGTATAATCTTCTTTTCTTTATCTCTTTTTAAGGATATATACACTATAATTATATATATCAAAAGAAGGAAATTATTATGGCACTACCACAAACTATCAAAGAAAATGAAGTTTTATTAGTTTTAGTAAATGAAGAAACTAATGAAGAACTACACACTATTATTGACAATAATGAAGAAATTATTTTATGGTCTGTTGGACAAGATTTTTCAAATGATGAAGTTGTTGCATATGCTTTTGAAAGTAATGTTGAAATTGAAAGAATTGCAGCAGAAGATGAAGAATTTTTATCTGATGTAGTTTCTGATACTTGGTCTGGTTATATTATTAGAACTAATGAAGAGTTAAATGATTTAGTTGAAACTCTTTCTTAATTATTACAGGTGTAGGTTGATAACATGAGAAATACAAAATATACACAATTAGATATTGCCGTTGATAATTTTATTGTTTTTGAAGAAGAAAAATACAAAAATTTAGCAATTTGTGAACTTAATATACTTAAAAGGCAAAAGAATATTAGTTCTTACAAAATCATTCAAACAAAAAAACTTTTAAATATCAAATAAAAGTTCTTGGTTTGATTAATTTTAATGAATTTTTAGAATTTAAAAAAGGTATTTTTTAAAATATGACTAATACATAGTTTTTTGATACATTTCATTTTGATATTGTTGGTGGTCCAACTTCAAAAACTTGGAAATTACTATATAATGAAAAACATATTGTTGGTATTAATGATTTTAATTCTTATATAATCAAAATATGTGTAAATTATATTAAGTATTTGACACAAAAAAAAGACTTGATTTAGGTTAAGTCTTTTTTATTTTTTTACCTTTCTTTAAGTTTCTATATTGTATAATTTATACATAAAAACACAAGGTAATAAAAATGAATAATTTAGAAAATATCACTCAATTTTTTCAAATAGAAAAAGACTTTTTAAACTTATTAGAAAATTATAAAAATGATAAGAAAAAATATGAAAAAGAAGTTATTTCTTACATTATTTCACAAACAAAAAATAACCCTGAAGCAATTAGATTATTTACTAATAATTTTAAAAATAATAAAATTTTAAAACAATATCTTGGTACAAAAAAATCAGAACTTACAAAAACTATCAATATTTTTAGAGCAAATAATATTCATAGTATGTTTGAATTATTTGGGGAACTTGTTTTATCACCTAATACTACTAAAACTCTAAAAAAAGACATTATATCTTCTTTAAATAGTACTAATACTTTAAAAAGTATTGAATACATTTCTAATAATATTTTTAATACACTTTCTATTGAAGACCTTTCTTGGATTGTTCATATTGATAAAAGATATTTTGAAAAATACTTTAATACAACTGAATCAAAAAACTCTTTATTATCTTTTTTAATTTCTTTAAAAAATGAAGTTCTTAAGAGTGAAGATATTGATTTTATCAAACTTTATAGAAATGTTTTTCAACTAACTCTTTCTTCTTCTATTTCTACTGATGAAACTTTTGATTTAAACTTAAATAAAGAGGTTTTAGAAGTTGGGTTGTTTTTAGTAAATAAATTAAAAGACAAAGAAAATCCTTATAGTAATGAGTTTATTTATTCTAAACAATCTTTTTTATTGAATTATATAAATAAATTTAAAAAAGAAAACTTAATTACTATTTCTTTACTTGAGAAAGAATTTGATTTTTCTTTTGAAGAATTTTCTTCTTCTTATAATCAATTTTTCTCTGAAACTTTTGGTAATAGATACTCTTCAAGTTTTAAATCTTTCTTTTTGAATACACAATATGAAGAGTTTTTAACTAAAACTTTTTTTGATAAAGCAAGAGAACAAATTAATGATTTAATTTATTTAACTGAATATACTAAAAATATGTCAGAAGAACAATTATCTAATATGAAATCTTTTATTAATAAATCTCCTTGGGATAAAAAAGTTGAAGATAATTTTTGGCCTTTTTTAAATAAATTTAAAAATCATGGAAAATGGATTGATTATAATGTTATTCTTTTAGAACCAAAAGAGTTGTTTTTAGAAAAAAATATTAAACTATATACAGACTTAATTGACACTTGTTTTTCTAATATCATTGATATGAGATTACTAAATATTTTTCACAATGAAGGTAATATGACTTGTAAAACTATTGTTAAAACTATTTATTCTTTTTATTTTTCTAATAATTTTAATGATTTATTTTTTTCTTCTTCTAATATTTTTAACATTAGTGATACATTTAAAAATATTTTTGTTACTACTATTTCTCATTTAAAAGATAATATCTCAAAATATAATAAAGTTTATCAACAAAAATTATCTTATTTTGTTTTTAATAAAAATAAGGATTTTTTTAATGATAAAGATTTCTTTTTAACTTATAATTCATTAGAAGACTTTAATTTATTTTTATTAAAATTTTATAATTCTAATTATTATGATATTAAAAAACAAAAACTTATTCTTAATAAAGAAGAAATTGATACAAAAATAAAAAATCCTCTTTTGAATAAATTAATTATTGACACTATCTCTTATTTAAATAATGAAGTAAATAATTACATAAATTTTTTAGAAATTGATACAGATTATGATGTTAAACTTGATTTATATAATTTTATTGTTATTGAAAAACCTGAAATGATTGAAAATTTTATTAAAACTGTTGGTTTTCAAAATTCTTTTAATTTAATGGAAATCAAAAATATTGATATATTAAATAAAGTTTTTTGTGAAGTTGCTGATATTATTTATAAAGGTGATAATCTTAAATATTATATCAATATTGCCATTGATAATGAAAATAATATAATATTAGATAAAATAAAAGAACTAAACATAGGTAATAATTCTTTTAATGTTGAAATTGCTAAATATATTGAAAATTTACAAAATAAACATATTGAGAAAAATCCTTCTTTACTTCCTAATAGTTTAGTTAAGGTTTCTCAAAAAGAAAGAAGTGAAACTATTGATTATCTAAATAAAGAATTACTTAATATTTTTAATATTAAATAGTTTTTTTTAATTTATTTAATTTAACCTATCTTATCTTCTTTTAAGGGGACTTCTTGTATAATTATACATATTAAAAGAAGAAGGAAAGAATATGAAAAAGATATCATTAATAGAATTGTCAGATGTTTTTGATAATTATTTAGTAGAACTTTTTGAAGAATGTTATGAAGTAAAAGAAATTAAAGAAATTATTGATAATCCAAGTAATTTTTCACAAACAGAAATTATTAGAAAATTTGAAAATGCAAAATATTCAACTCCTGATTTTTATGATTATTTAAATACTATTAAATCTCTTTATTCTAATTATGAAATTGAAACAGAAGAAGAAAAAAAAGAAGTTTTAAAAAGATTAAATTCTTTTTATCATGATTTCATTAAAGAAACTATGTTTTCTTTATTAAACATTGATTTAAATGATTTTGAGAAAGGTAAAGCATATATTTTTAACACAGAAGATTTTCATTCTAATGTTTCTCCAAGAATTGTTATTTTTGAAGAGATTTCTTCTGACTATTTAGATAATTTAAATGAATGTAAAGTATTTGATACTCAAAGTAATTCTACAATAACAATTGCAATCAATAATCTTTACCCTTTTGATTTAGATACTTTTAAAAGTTTGACAAAAGAATGGAATATCAAAAGAGTAACAGAAGAATTAAAAGGTTTAACTGCATAATTCTTCTGTTTAATTATAGAAAATCTTAATTCATTTTTTGTGTTTTTATATTTAGTTTCTTTTTAAAATCTTTTTTTAGATATTCTCTTAATTCTTTTTTTGTATTTTTATTAAATGAGATGTTATATTCTTTATCATATCCATTATTATCTTCATTATTATTTTCTTCAAATATATAACTATTATCTTCATTGTTAAAAACTATAACATTTCCATTCTCTAATTCTTTTTCTATTTCTTCTATATTTAAATCTTTATTTATTTCTATCAATACATTTTCTAATTCTTCTTTTGTTTTTTCAAATCCTAATTTTTCTTCATTAGTTAAATATTCTATTATTTTTTTATCTATTTCAGAAGTCATCTCTTCTTTATTTATAAATTCTTCTTTATAAAATTCTTTTAATTCTTCATAAGTAGAAGGAATTATAAATATTGTTTTTTTATTTTTTTTTTTATTATTTTTTTATCTATTTCAGAAGTCATCTCTTCTTTATTTATAAATTCTTCTTTATAAAATTCTTTTAATTCTTCATAAGTAGAAGGAATTATAAATATTGTTTTTTTATTTTCTTTATTATTATTTTTTTCTTCTTCTATTCTATTTTCTATTTCTTTATATATTTCTTCATTATTCATTAATTTCTCTACTATTTCAAATGTATTTGTTTGGTCTTTATATTCTTCTTTGTAAGAGGAAGAAGTTTTATATCCTCCCCCTGACCAGTTTTGATAATATGCTTCTGTAAATACAACTTCAACTTCTTGTTTTAATTTTTTCATTAAATCTTCATAATTTTCAGAATAATTTTCTTTTATAAAATTAATTATGATAAAAATCATATCACTTCTTTTTTTAATATTCTGTTTTATTTCTGGCATTGTTAAACTTTGTCTTTTATTGATAATATTTCCACTTTTCATTGGTTCTTTTTTAAACTTTAAATATAAATTATCACCTACCATTGTAAAATTTTCTATTAAAAATTCAATTAAATCATTAATATCCATTTGTCCTTCTGCTTTATTTTTTTCCAAAATTACTTCTATATCCTTTGGTGTTGCATAAGCAAACATTTTTGCTATATTTATTTTTTGATTTACATAATTTAAATGTTTCAAATGATTATGTTCTTCTGGTGTTATTGTTGTTTTTTCATTTGATAGAATTTGTCTTATTAGTTCTATAATATATTCTCTATATGTTACTAACTTCTTTTCTCTATTTATCTCTATTATTTTAAAATCTTTTTTATTTACAATCAATGAAGATAATAGATATTCTAAGTCATTTGAAATGTTTTTTAATTTTGTTTTCAATCTATCACTTACTATATAATCTTCAAAAATATTTGTTTCTCCTAACTTTGTACTATTTTCTTTTTTAATTTTATCTCTATCTATTGTTGATAATTTCTTTGCTTCTTTTAGTGTTTCTTTTTTTGATAATGTGAAAAAACTTTTATAAAAATCTATAACTTCTTTTTTTTGTCCTTCTGTCCAATTTTGAAAATCAAAATATATACCTTTATTCTTTTCATAATATTCTCTTTCCTTTACCATTGAAATATCATTTTCATTTGTTGCAATTATTTTTGTTCCTTCATAATTATTTTTTTCATTTTCTTCTTCCATTAATAAACCTGCTATTTCACCCATTCTTGCAATTATTTCATAATCATCTGAATAATATTCAATTTTTTTAATATTTATTTCACTTAAATCTAATTTACTTTTTCCAAATTGGATTATTTCTTCTCTTTTATTCATTAGTAATGGATTTGTTTGAATATTCTTTATATCTATTAAGTGAATTATTTCATGTAATATAGAACCTGGTGATTTACCATTTACTGCTACAATATCAAAATTATCTATATATAGCCCGTCTGCTTTATGTTGTCCCAATGGTACTATTTTAAAATTAAACTTTTGTTCTATATTAAAATTCATTTGATTAAATTGTTCTAATACATTTACTACATTATCTAAATCTATTGGATTATTTCCTCCACTTTTTATTGCATGAAGTTCTAATTTTGACACTTTTGCATCTTCTGAACTCATTAGTTCTTGGATCTTTTTGATTTTTTCTACATTATCTTCTTTTTGATGAAAACCTCTCAATACAGGTTCTTCTCCTTTTTTTAATATTGAAGTTGTTGTTCTTTTATCAAAAATAATCCCTCCATGACCTGTTGAATATTCTGCTTTTAATTTTGTTGTTAAATTACTTTCTTTTTCTAAATATTCTAATTGTTCTTGTAATTCAAAAGAACTATTTGTTGTTTTTTCTATAAATTTTATTAATTTTTTATAAAGTTCTTCACTTTTAGTATTAAATAATTCAAAAGTTGCTTTATCTAGGTCAAGTGCTTTCATATTTGGTTTATTTACTGATTTACTATCTATTATTGTTTCTATAAATTGTTTCTCTTCTTTTGTTATTTCTTTTCCATTTATTTCTTCAAAAAAACTTTTTAAATTTTCTTTTAATGTTTTTACTATATATTCTTTATTTTTATCTTCTTTTTGACTTATATTTATTTTAAAATCAACATTATTAATATTGATTATCATTTCACTATCTTCATTAATCTTTGAAACTTTTTTAACTATCTCATTTTCTTCTAAAACTATTTTGATTCCTATTTTTGAGATGTTTTTACTTATTTCATTATATAATTTGTTTGTTACTTTTAAACCACTTAATAATTTTCCATTTTCTGTTAATTCTAATATTGATTTTAACATAGGATTTTCTTGTACTATTCTATCCAAACCTTTTTTTGCAATTTCTTCTTCTAATTTATCCATAAATATTGAATTTCTTATTGTTCTATCCAAACCTTTTTCTTTGATCTCTTCTTTTAATGAATCTTTTTCTATAATTTCTTTTTCAGTATAATTTTTTCTTTTTTCCTCTTGGTTTATACTTTTTAATATAGGATTGTTTTTAATTGCTTCTTTTAATCCATTTTCTACAATTCTTTCTTCTATTCTTTCAATAAAAAATTTTATTTTTTCTAAACCTTTTCCTGTTGTAATTTCTCTTTTAAAGGTATTTATTTTTTTTGCTATATCTTGATTTTTTATTTCTATTGTTTTATTAAAACTTATAAGTGGTAATTGATTGAATTCTTTTTCTATTTCTCCTATGAAATCAAATAAATCTTTTATATTTTCACCTATTTCATTTTTAGTTTCTATTTCTAGCGTTTGTTTCTTTGCCATTTAAACTTTCCTTTATTATCTTTATTATCTTTATTATAAACTCTTTTTTGTTATTTTATTTTAGTCTTTTTTTTCTTAGTTTTAAAATTACATTAGTTTCATTTTTAGTTTCAGTTTTTTTATTAAAAAACTCTTTAATCACCTATATATAGTCAATAAAAACCTATAAAATAGTTTCACTTTTTTTATTTGGCTTTAAGTTAAAATTATATATAATACATACAAAGAGGTTAAACCTCTAATTTTTATATTTAAGGAAATATACATAATGATTGAAAATAGATTATTATTAATAAAAGATGGAGATGAAGGTCATGAAGTTTTATTTTTAGATGGAAAAGAAATTGCTTCTGGTTGTCCTTTCAATGAAGGAACTGATAGAATTACTTTTTTAATTGAACTTTCTAAAAAATATGGTTTCCCTGCAGAAGAATTTCATAAAATGATTTCAAAAGAAGTATCTTCTAAAACATTGGAAAAATGGCAAAATACTGGTTCTTTACCTCCTTTAAGTGACATAACTTTTAAAGATGGTTATTATTTAGATTGATTTTTGGATAATACTATGAAAGAATATATTAAGGAAAGAATTTTTCAAAACTTTCAATCTTCTTATCAACAAATTAATTTTGATAAAAATGATAAAAAAATTATTTTTTCATTTTTTGATGAAGTTGATTTAACAGACTATATGAGTATTAAAAGAATGTCAATGATTATTACTCAATATTTAAAAAATAAACCAAAATATTATGGAACAAACTCTCTTAACTTAAGAATAATTTGTATGAGTTTTGGTTTCCCTAATTCAACTGAATTAAAACAATATTTAGAAAACAATCAATAATATTTATCTCTTTTTAAGGTTTGATATACTATAATTATATATATATCAAAAAAAAGAAGGAACCAATATGAATACTTATGAAATTGAAATAAACTTTATTTGTCCAAATGAAGACCCTACAACTCCTTATGAACAAAGAACTTATATTGTTAATGCCTTTGGTATTATAGAAGCAGAAGAAATTGCTTTAGATAAAGTAAGAAATGAGGGTTGTTAACTATTAAAAAATAAATATACAAAGTTGGACATGATATACTTTTAAAAAAAGGAGTATATTATGAAATATTTAAGTATAAGTGAAACTGCTTTAATGTTAGGTATTTCTACTAAAACACTTAGAAGATGGGAGAATAATAATAAATTTATTCCAGAATATAGGACAATTGGAAATCATAGAAGATATTCAATAAATCAAATCAAAAAATTAATAAATCCAAATTATGAAATAAAAAATAAAATAAATGTAATATACAGTAGAGTATCTTCTCATGGTCAGAAAAATGATTTAATAAGACAAGAAGAATATTTATTAAAATATTGCAAAGAAAATAATATAAAAAATGTAAAATCAATAAAAGATTTAGGAAGTGGAATTAATTTTAAGAAAAAAGGTTTAAAAACCTTATTAAATCTAATAATAAATTATGAAATAGATACAATTTATTTAACTTATAAAGATAGGTTATTAAGAATGGGTTATGAATTGATAGTATCTATTGCAAGTGAGTTTAATACAAAAATAGTTGTAATAAATCAAGTTGAAGAAACTTTTAATGAAACATTAGTAAAAGATTTATTAGAAATAACAACTGTATTTAGTAGTAAATTATATGGAAGTAGAAGTAAAAAGAAGAAATTAAGTTCTATTTAAGTTTATTTTATTAAAATATAAATAAAAAAAATGGTGATAAATTGTATTATAAAAAAGAGAAAATCTTAAAAGACTTTCCATTATTAAGTGAAACTTTGATAGAGTTATATCAAAAAGAAAATATGATATATTATTCAAGGAAAACTGATAAATATGATATTGATAATATATTTCAAAGTAGAACTATGCAATTTTCTTTAAATCATTTAATTAAAAATATTTCTATTGAAAATAAAACAAAAATATTAAAATATCTTGAAAACAAAACAAAAAATCAGTCAAAATTAAGAAATAAACTAACCTTATTATTATCAATAAAAGAAAGAAATCCATTAGATACTAGAATAGTTAATTTAAATTTAACTGATAGTGGTGTTGATAGATTTCATAGAAGTTATGGAAGAACATTAGGTTTAGATAATATTGAATGTGATAGTGTGTTTTCTCTTGTTAAAGGTACTATTCAAAGTGCTAAAACTTGGAATGAGAAATCAATAAAAGATTTAGAACACAAATATATAGAAATATCTAAATATATAGAGCAACAAGAAGAAATCAAATTAAACAATATTGAGAATAACGAATTTAAAAAGAGAATTACTAATTGGAAATTATCTCAAAAGAAATATTCTTTAATTAAAGTTGAAAAAAAATTATATAAAAGACAATCAAAAGTATTTGGTGGAATACATTATGGTAAAAACCTTCAAATAAAAATAAATAATTTAAGAAAAGAAATAAATTTATTAAAACAAAAAGAAAAATTATCTAAAAAAGACACTAGATTATTATTAACATATGAAAATCAAATTAAAAGATTAAAAGAAGAAAGAATAAATAGTAGATTAGAATATTTTATTTCTGGTGATAAAACAAATGGTAATCACAAAATTAGAATAATTCAAAATAATGATAATTCTTATGATTTATATTTCAATATTTTTGGTAAAAAAAGTGAAAATATATTAATTAAAGATATAAAAATACCTAATAATCATAAAAAATATTTCAATTTATCTATGAATAAAAAACATTCTATGAGAATATCTAAAAATAAAAATAATAAATATGTTGTTAACTGTACTTATTCTTATTTAAAACCTTTAATATATAAAAACAATAAAGAATATTTAGGAACTTTAGGTATTGATATTGGTCCAAAAGAAATTACTTGTGTCCATGTTAAAAATGACGGTAATCCTTCAAAGAAATTTTCTTTCTCTACTGGAAACCTTTTAGATAAAAGAACAGAAGATACTTCAAGAGAATTATCTATAATACTTGATAAAATTGTTTCTTACTCAGAAACCAATAATTTATTTATTACAATAGAAAATCTTCAAATTTCTACAAAATATAAATATAGAAATCCTAAATTAAATAGAATGTTAAAGAAATTTAATTTCAAACAATTTGAAGAATTAATAGTTTCTAAATCTACCCGAAAAGGTATAAAACTAAAACAAGTTAATCCTGCATATACAAGTCAAATTGGTTTATTAAAATATTCTAATAGAGAAGATATTACTTCTAATCATAATTCTAATTCAAAAGATTATTCTGCTGCTTATGTTATTGGTAGAAGAGGTCTTGGTTTTAATGATATTTGTGTCTTTTCTATTAGGCTATTTGATTTTTTATTATATATTCCTGGTAAGTCAATCCTAAAACACTTCGATGAAAATAGTTTTAGTGAAACAAACTTAAGGAAGAATAAAAGCAATTGGTCATTATGGGGAAAATTATTCAATTTAGTTAATACTAATCAAATTGAATTAGGCAAACTGCCTAAATATTGGTTCAAAACTTTAACCACAAAAGAAATTTGTTATTTTTTTAACTAGTTTTTTTTGGTAGTGATTAAAGAAAAATATTTAATTTAAACTAAACAACTTCATAATGGTTGTTATTCTCTTTTTGGGAAGTATTTTAATTTGTTTGAAGTTTGGATTGTCCAACTTTGTACATTTTAATAGTTATGGTTGTTATAATTATAAAGAAGATATTGTTTCTATGAATAGTTATAGTAGAATTGATGATGTTAATGGTGTTTTGAAGATTGATAAGTCAATTATTGATAAAGTTAATAAGGCTATCTATGAAGACTATTATGATGCTTCTATTGACCAATTATCTTTTAAATATACTTTTGAAAATGGTTATATGGCAGAAATCTTAGTTGTTAGTGACCCCGTTGATGAAGAAACTTCTTTTTTAAATCCTATTTTATTTGATAATGAAGGTTTTGAAATTAGTTATTTAGATGCTGCTGATTATACAAGATTAGATGATGAATTTGTATTTATTGATAGTGAAGAACAACAAGAATATAAATTGTTGGTAAATTGGTAACTTTTAGTTTTTTTAAACTTTTTTTAGGAAATATTAGAAAAAAATTATTTTTTTCTTTTATTCTTTTGCTATAATTTTTTTTCTTTCTTTTAAAGATTTAATATGCCGCTATGGTGAAATTGGTAGACACAAGGGATTCAAAATCCCTCGCCTTTTGGTGTGTCGGTTCGAGTCCGACTAGCGGTACCATTATCTAATTTTTTTGTTTTAAACAATCTCCAAACTTTACTATTTTTTCTTCTTTTTTAGTTTTTTGAATTGTCCCCCCTATATTTTTAAAAATATTCATTTTCTCTTGTTGGTTTTTTTCTTCTTTATTTACATTAAAATAATTTTTTATATTAATCATTTCTTCTTCTATTTTTTCTTTTGTTTTTTCCATTAATATTTTTGATATTTCTTTTAATTGAGGATTTTTTTCTAATATTTCATAAAATTCTTTCATTATTTCTTTTTTTATTTTTCCTTTTTTTTCTATTGTCTTATTTTGATGATAAACACTTATCTTTTGATAGATTTTTTCATTTGACTTATTTCCAAATAATTCTTTTTCTATTTCTTGAATTGATAATGAACTTAATGGTCTTTGTTGATTTAATATTATCTTTAAAAAATAAAATAAATAACCTATTCTTTGTTCTTGTTCTATTTTCTTTTTTAACCTTCCTTTATATGCCCCCATTGTTGATATTTCATTTTTTGAATGTTCTTTTTTTATTAAGTCTTTTTCTTTTAATTTTGATAATGTTTTACTAATATTATTTATTGTTATTTGTTCTATATATAATTTATTAAACAATTTTTCTTCATTTATTTTTTTATAATTGTTTTCATTAAATTCTTCATTGATTTTAAAGTATTTATTACTCATTTTTTTTTCCTTTTCCATATTAAATATAATTATATTATACTCTAATACTAAAACTAAGTTTTTTCTTTGTTTTTGAGGTTTTTTTTTAAAAACATACTTAAATATAATTATATTATACTTTATTTGACATAAGATTTTTATAAGTTAAAATTTGTTATAATTATATATTGAAATAAGGAAAAAATATGAATACTATTGATTTTGAAAAAACTACTATTACTAAGACTGATAGATTTGAAGGTGGAAGTAAATTAGGTCAAATTGAGATTTCTTATTTTGATTTAGTTAATCTTTTTGGAGAACCTAATGTTGGTGGTTCTGCTGATGGTAAAACTAATTGTGAATGGCAATTAAATGTTGTTGATAACACTATTGATAGTGAAGATTATGGTTATGAAGGTGTTTTAAGTATTTATGATTGGAAAGAAGATAAAAATATTCAAAATGTAAATTCTTGGAATGTTGGTGGTAATTACAAAAATCTTTTTCTTTGTTTGGTTGAATACATCCATGAAAATAGTAATTATAATTACAAAAAATAATTATAATTATATTAAATCTTTAAAACATAATAAGGAGAAAAATATATGAAAAAATGGTTATTGTTTTTTGGTGTTAATATTGCTATATTAGTAATGTTAAGTATTTCATTTAATATATTAGTTGCTATTGGTATTATTCCACAAGAATTTGCTGATACTCAAGGTGGTTTGTTATTATTTTCCGCTGTTATTGGTTTTGGAGGGTCTTTTGCCTCTCTATTTATGTCTAAATGGATGGTAAAGAGAACTTATGACTTATATGAAGTTGGCCCTAATGATAGTGACCAATTTGTTAAATGGTACTATGAAACAAGTGTAAGATTAGCAAAAAATGCTGGAATTAAAACTCCTGAAATTTATATATATGAGGATAATTCACCCAATGCTTTTGCTACTGGTCCTAGTAAAAATAATGCTATGATTGCTATTAGTTCTGGGTTATCACATTCTATGAATAAAGATGAAGTTGAAGGTGTAATTGCTCATGAAATTGCTCATATAGCTTAATAAATAGTATAATAATACATACTAATATAATAATTGATTTTTATTAAGTATAATATTATAAGAATAATATAAATTACATTTAATAAAGAATAATTAGTTATAATTATCTTAAATATTAAAATATAATAAAATAAATAAAGGAGAAAGAATAATGAAGAAATGGTTATTGTTTTTTGGAGTTAATATTGCTATATTAGTAATGTTAAGCATATCATTTAATATATTAGTTGCAACAGGTATAATCCCACAAGAATTTGCTGATACTCAAGGTGGATTGTTATTGTTTGCTGCAGTTATAGGATTTGGTGGTGCTTTTGCTTCTCTATTTATGTCTAAATGGATGGTAAAAAGAACTTATGACTTATATGAAGTAGGTCCTAATGATAGTGATCCTTTTGTTAAGTGGTATTATGAAACAAGTGTAAGACTAGCTAAAAATGCTGGAATAAAAACACCAGAGATTTACATATATGAAGATGATTCTCCAAATGCCTTTGCAACAGGTCCTAGTAGGAATGATTCAATGATTGCTATTAGTTCAGGATTGTCACATACAATGACAGAAGATGAAATTGAAGGTGTTATCGGACATGAGATTTCGCACATTTCCAACGGCGATATGACCACTTCTACATTGTTACAAGGTGTTGTGAATACTTTTGTTATTTTCTTTGCTAGAATCATAGGTTCTTTCATTGATAGAGTTGTTTTTAAAAATGAAAGTGGACATGGTTTAGGTTATTTTGCAATAGTTATAGTTGTTGAATTGGTTTTAAGTGTATTAGGTTCTATGATAGTGTTTTGGTTTTCAAGACATAGAGAGTATAGAGCTGATGAAGGAAGTGTGAAAATAATTGGTGAAAATAATGGTGGTAAAGAAAAAATGATTGCAGCATTACAAAAACTTCAACAATTACAAGATAGGACTGAACCTATTGATGATAAGTTATCTACTTATGCTATTAGTGGTGGTAATAAAAGTTCAATAATGGAATTATTTACAACCCACCCAAAACTTGAAGATAGAATAGAATCTCTAAAAAACTTAAAATAATTAATAATAACTCAGAGATTTTATTCTTTGAGTTGTTTTCTTTCCAAAAAATATCACTATTACAACTTAAAAATCAATTAAAAACACTTCATTTTGTTTAATTTTTAAAAAAATTTATTATTTATATAAATTTAGTTGATTTTTTACTTAATATATAGTATAATACTATAACAATTGAAAATGAGTAAAAAGTAGAATGAAATATACACAAATAATAAATATAAACAACAATAGAAATACTATAACTCCTATACTATATGTTAAAGATAAAATCAGTTTATTGACATTATTATATATTAGAGAATTGGAACTAATGGGAAAGAGTATTTCAACTATCAATAAAATAATACAATCTATTGCTTATATGTGGGATTTTTATTTAACTTATGAAGATAAATTAGATAATAAAGATATTTTAAAATTATATTCAGAATTAAGATTAAATGGAACAATAGATAAAAATGGATTAGATAGTTCTTTATTATATTGGAAACCTGTAAAATTAGATACAGTAAAATTAGATATAAGTAATATAAGTGAATATACATTATTTTTGGAAAATAATTTCAATGGTATTAGTTTAAACCCATTAGAAAAAAAATTTAAAAATGATATAGAATTTATTGTTAAAAAAAGTATTGAGAAGAAACATAGTTTTTTTAATCATATAAAACAAAAAGAAACTTCTATAAGTGTAAAAACTTTTAATAGAAAAGACAATTATGGAAAACATACAACAACAGAATACAAAGCATTTCCTTATGAAAAAGTAAATAAACTTATAGAGATTGGTAATTTAAGAGAAAAATTGATTTATATATTACTTGCTTATGGTGGTTGTAGAAGTAGTGAGTTATTGCATTTATACTTAAATGATATTTCTTTAAATGAAAAAGATGGAACGGCTAATGTGTTTTTAGTAAATCCTGTTGAAGGTTTAATTGAATGGTCTAAAAATGGTAAAGAAAGAAAAGGAAATAGAAGGGAATACCTCTTAAATAAATACAATTTAAAACCAAGAAATCTAATAAAAGACAAATTTTATTCTGGTTGGAAAAGTATGACCGAAGATGATGGTAAAAAACATATTAGTTTTATTTATTGGACTAATCCTGAAATGGGAAAGTTATTTTACAAACTACATTTACAATATATGGAATTAAGACTTAAAATGAATGTAAACCACCCATATTACTTTGTTTCATTATCAAAACAACAATATGGAGAACCTTTAACTTTAAATGCCTTGAAAGATAAATTTTTTCAAAATATAAAAAAAGTAGGATTATCAAAAGAAACAGAAGGTGTAAATTTACATGGTTTAAGACATTTTTATGGTTATTATTGTGCTAATAAATTAAAATTATCAAAGGAAGTAACACAAAGAATGTTGCATCATAAAAGTCTTAATAGTACAGAAGTATATTATCAAAAAACTTTACAAACTATGGAAGAAGAAATAAATAAAGGTTATGAAAATTTAAAGGAAGTTAAAAATGATTAAAAAATATGAAACTATATATTTAACTTCTATGTATTCAATATATAAAGATGTGAAATTTAATGAACAAAAGAAAATAGTTCTGCTTAAAAATATAACTAAAAATGATTTAAAAAATTGTGTTGAATATATTTCAAATAGTATGAATAAAATATATGACAATAATAATGTAAATGAGATAGTTAGAAAGAAAAGAGAAGTTAAACAAAAATTAGAAAAATTAAAAGATAATTTTGACATTACTAAATACTCTGAATATTATTTTACTTTAAAAAAATCAACAAAAGAAATAGATTTAAGAATGTTTCAATTTATGTTTTTTTACTTTGTTAAAAATGATTATTTGTTATTACCTTATCAAACTAAACTAATCCCATACAAATATTATAATTTTAATACTTTGGATGAATTTAATATATTTTTTAATGATAATGAAAATATTAAAAAAATAGGTAAAAAACTATTAATAAATAAAGAAGAAATAAAAAAGACAACAGTAGAAAAGTACAAATATAATATATGGCAAAGAATTGTATTTTCAAGCAATATTAAAAATTTAAAAGATTTCCATCCTGAAATTGTTTATTGTTTCTTTAATTTAGAAAAAGAAACAAACAAAAATGAAAGTTCTATATTACCTGTTAGTTCTTTTAGGGATTTATGTAGTAAATATGAAACTATATTAAAAGGTGAAAAGGAACATTACAAAGATTGGTACAAGATATATTCAAAATGTATAGAAAAAGAGAAAAAGTATGTATATTTCAATGAATATTATGAAAACAATACAATTAAAAAAGAATGGATTAAAATTACAAACCAATATATAAATAACATTATTTCTCAACAATATAAACAAGTTGATAACTATATTGGTAGTATAAACACTTGGTTTGATTTTCTAATAAAAGAGAACTTTAATTTTATCAACATTGATAGTTTTGATAAAGAAAAACATATTAGGGATTTGTCAAATAGGAATAAAACAACTTATTATGAATATGTTAGGAAGTTAGATTTAGTAAATCAAAATAAAAATAAAAAATTAAGTGTTATACAAGAACTTTTTATTTTTATACAAGAAAATTATTACAATAATTTACCTACATTATTTAGTAAATATGATAGGTTTTTTGATAACAAAAAACAAAATACTATTACCAATAGAAAAAGAATACCAAGTTCAATAATAAATATAGCAAAAGAATTATTATTAAAAGACAATTATCAGTTTAATAAAGATTATATAGATGAAAAAACTGTATTGACTGATTTAAAAGATACAAATGGTGAAAAAATATATTGGTATGGATATACTGTTGCATTGTATATTCTTTTAACCTATCCTATTAGAAATAAACAAGCAAGATGGTTAGATAGTGGAGAATTAGATGAAAACATTATTAATTTTGAAAAAATGGAATATGTTAAAAATACTAATCCATATGCTATAAAGGGAAGAAAAGAATGTTGTATTCAAATAGAAACAGATTATTTTAGTCAAAAAAAGTATTATGTTTTATATTTAAATACAAATAAAACAGGAAAACAATATAAAATACCATATATGGATAATCAAGTCTTAAAAATGATTATTGAAATGATACAGTGGAATAGAAAATATAATTTTACTATAACAGAACCAATAATTGCAACAGATAAAAATAAAGATTTAAGAAAAAATGGTCAATATGAAAATTCTGTTCCTTTATTTCTATACCCTTTAATAAATAGACAAAGTAAAGAGAAGTCAGTAATAAATGATAAATTACTAATGAAGTTTTATTCTAATCTTATGATAGAAGTTGAAAAAGAAATAGAAAAAAGAGAAGGTAAAAAAATAAAGTTAGTTGAAGAAATAACTACTTTTTATGAAAATAACAAACATACACCAAAACAAATTAGATTACAACCTATTTTTGATATACATAGTTTAAGAGTTAGTGGTATTAGTAATTTAATTGAAGCTGGAGTTCCACCAGAAGTAGTATCACAATTTATTGCTGGTCATTCTTCTGTTGTTATGACTTTGTATTACAATAAAATAAATATGGAAGAAATTAGTGAAACTATACAAAAACTTCATAATGATAAAAAAGATAATCTAAAAGAAGATTTAGAAAGAATTGATAGTTATGAAGATTATGAAAAATTATTATTATCTCCTTCAAAAGAATTTAATAAAAGTAATTATCAACTAATGACTGAAAACAAAGGTTATTGGAATATTGGTTTAAGCGGTATATGTACTGTAAATTGTAATGAATTAGGTAGAGATGATAAATGTTGCCCTAAATGTAAATATTGGATAACTGGGACACCTTTTTTAATAGGACAAGTAACTGAATTAAATGATTTAATGTTTAAAATTAGAAAAAAGGCAGAAAAAGTTAAAAGACTTAATCTTAAATATATAGAAACATTTTCAGAACAATTAAAAGGTGAAATTGAATTATTAAATAGTGATATTTCTATTTTGGTAAGTGAATGGAGTATTAGATATAAGTTTGTTGAACAATCATTGTCATTATTAAATAAAAACAAAGAAAATAATGATTTAGAAGAAAATGTAAATAATAAACCAACTTTATTAAACTCAAATAATAATTTAAAATTAGGAATAAGTGAAGAAAATGATTTTGGATTATCTTACAACATTTGTTCTACTAGTGAATTAATTGAAGAATTTGATAACAATGAAGCACAATATGAATTAGAATTATTTGTAAATAAGATATTATCACATAATAATATTGAACCATTTTTATTTAGATTAGAAAGAGAAGAAAGTTTGAAAGTTTCTAATATATTTGCTAAATACATTTTAGAAAATTACAATAACAATCATATAGAGGAACTTATTAAAGGTAAATCAAAGTTAGAAAATAATAAAATCAATGAAATAAAAAGTTTGATAAAGAATTTTGAAGATAATTTAATTGAATATAAAGGATGATAAATGGAAAATGTAAATATAGAAGATTTTATTTATACAAAACATTCATTAGAACAATTTATAAATAGAGTTGAATATATGTTTGAGGAAAATATTTATAAAGGTTACAAATGGTTAAAACAAGAACTTTTAATATTAAAACAAATAAAAAATGAAAGTGAAAAATTAGAAAAAACTGCAAAGTTTATTCATTATCTTATTGTAAATTCAAAATATTGTAAAATCAAAATAGAAAAGAAACAATTAGTTTATATTGTAGGTATTGTTGGACTTGAGTTTGTTTGTATATTAAAACAAAATTATTCAAAGGTTGTCCTTACTACTAATATAAGAATAGGTAAAAAATATAATGATGAAAATAAAATCCATACCACTAAAGGAGATACCAATGAATAACACCTACAAAACATTAAAAACAGATTTAAAAAGTCCAAAAGCATTAGAAGCATTAGAAAGAATTAAGGAAGCTATAGATTTCTATAAAGAATTTAATGTTCAATTTAATCTTTCTTCTATTGGTAGATATTGTGAAGATAAATGGGAAAGTCCTAAAACTCAAAGTATTAGAAATAATAAAAAATTTGTAGACTATATAAAAGAAGAACAAAAAGAAATGAAGAAAAAAGATATTTCTATTGTTTCTAAAAAAAATAAAAATGTTGATAACTTCATTTTAAATAAAGTTGAAGATGAAGAAACAAAAGAATATATTAAGATTCAACAAGAAAAATACAAGTTGTTAGAAGAAAAATATAATACATTGAAACAAAGTTTTAATGACTTTAAAAATATTGATATTGATAATTTAATTGATAAAAATTTAAATCCTAAAAAACCACAAGATTTAAATGGTTTAAAAAATATGATTACTAATTCTAAACCATTAGACAATGATATAGGTGAGTTAATTGAAGACAATATAATGGGATTATTAAGTGTAGATGAAAATACAGATAAAGAAATTGATAAATATATTGGAAATTTACAAAAAGATAAAAATAGTGTAAAATTAGTTGAAGAAATAAAAATATTAGATTTAATTGAAATTTTAAATAATGATTTTTTATCTAAAATTGATATTAAATTAGGTTATAAAAATGGTGTAGTGTTTAATTTAAATACAGGGAATATTGTGTTTGAATTGAATAAATAATGGTTGTTTAAGTTTTCTTTAATGAATAATTGTTATAATGAAGTTAAAACTTAAAATGATTTAAAAAATGACAAAGGAATAATGAATTGAAAAAAAATATATTAAAACATGAAAGTCAAATTTGGGCTATTGCTGATACTTTAAGAAGTGTGGGAATATTAGATGACAATGTTAGAATTGCTATGATGCCATTCTTTGCACTAATGATGGTTGATAGTAGAATGGTTAGGGCTACTGAATTGTTATCTGAACAAAAAAGAAAAGATGGTTTAACAGAAGAAGAAATTATTGAGGAATTAAAAGAGGATATGCCATATTATAATTCCTCTATCATTGAAAGAGGTATTTCTTTAAAAGAAATTTGTGAAAATGACCATAATTTTAATCAAAACTTAAATGATTATTTAGAATCATATGATGAAGAAACTAAATTGTTATTAGGTGTTAATCCTGGTGATGGTGAATTAGAATATCTTAATATAAATTCTACTATTAAAAAATTAAAAGCAAAAAAAGTTCTTTTTTCAATTTCAAAACAATGGTCAGTTATTCCTTTTAAAGATTACAATAATAGTGAAATTACTACATTAGAAGAACATATTAAAAGAAAATGGGCTGATATTTCTGCTGGTCAATTTTATACTCCTTCAGACATCATTGATTTAATTCAAAAAATAATTTCAAAACATTATGAAATTAATCAAAAAGAAGGATATATTAAAATTTATGATCCTACTTGTGGTGGTGGTAATATGGTATTTGGTATTGAAGATAATTTGAGAAGAATAAATTCAAAAATTAAAATTCAATCATTTGGTCAAGAAATTGATGATGAATTATATGCACTTGCTAAAATTGAAAGTAGATTTAGAGAAGAAGCAAAAATTAAATGGGGAAATACTTTAACAACAGATGAATTTGAAGATGAACAATTTGATTATATTGCAGCCAATCCCCCTTATGGATATTCTTGGAAAGACCATTCAAAAGAAGTAAAAGAAAGAGGTGAACATCAAAAATGTTATTTAGATAAATACCCTAGTGAAAGTGATGGCCAATTATTATTTTTACAACATATTATTCACAAACTAAAACAAGATGGTTATGGTGTTGTTGTTTCTAATGGCTCTCCTTTATTTAGTGGCGATGCTGGGAGTGGTGAAAGTGATATTAGAAAATGGATTTTAGATAATAATTATTTAGATGCTTTAATTCAATTACCAAAAGAAGAATTTTATAATACTAAAATTTCAACATATCTTTGGATTATCAATAAAAATAGAACAGAAAAAGATACTAAAATCAAAATGATTGATAGTTCTTCATTATTTAAAAAATTATCAAAAAGTAAAGGAGATAAATCTGTTGAAATGATAGAAGAACAACAAATTCAAGTTGTTGATATGTTATTTAGTAATGTGTCTTCTGTTGAAGAAAATGATATGATTAAAGTTTTTGATAGAGAATATTTCTATTTCAATAAGCAAAGTGTAGAATTAAAATATAAAGATACTAATGGAAAATCTATTGAAGATATTTTACCTATGAAAAAAGTTAAAGGTGAGGAGGTTAAGTCTAAAAGTATTTTAATTAAAGATATTGTTTCTATATCTTCTATTGATAAAACAAAATCAATAGAGTTAGATAAAGAAGGTAATATTGTTTCTATTTTAGATTTTGAAGAAATAAACAATGAAACATTGAAAGAGAAATCTAAAAGATTACAAGAATATGTGAAATCTATTGAAAATGAAGATTTGATAATTAAAGATGTAACTAATATATATTCTCATAATAAAAAAGAAGAAACTATTGAAAAAACTTTAATTATAGGAGGGGATGATAAATTAATTGAAAGTTTAGGTAATGGGGTGTTTAAAATTAGTATTTCATATAAAAAAGCAACTAAAACACAAAAAGAAAGAATTGATATTAAAGTTGAGTTATTACCTAAAACTGAAAAAGATTATGAAGTTATTCCTTTTCAAGAAATTAAGCAAGGTAAAATAGTTGATAATAATATTGATAATTATTTAAATCAATGGGTTGAAAAAGATTATGAAAAACTTGATAATGTAGTTGGTGTTGAAATTAACTTTAATAAGATTTTCTACAAATATGAAAAATTAAGAAATGTAAATGAAATTTTCAATGATATTAAAGATAATGAAAAATTATTGAGTGAATTAGATAATGATATTTTTGATTTATCACCTATTGAGTTAAGTGAAGAAGAACTTAAAAGTTTGGAAGATTAAGGTTGATATTATGAGTAAAAAACAAAATAGTATTTTAGATATTGATAAATTAGAATATCAAACTTATGATAATATGGTGCTAGTTAAATTGATATTTGAAGAATCTATTCCTAATAACTGGAAAGTTAAAAAAGTTAAAAATAATGTTGTAAAACCAATAACAGATGGACCACATATTACCCCAAAATTAGTAGAAGAAGGTATTCCTTTTTTATCAGTAAATAATATACAAAATAATAAAATAGTTTTTGATAATAAAATTAGATATGTTTCAGAAAGTGATGCAAATGAATATAGAAAAAAAACTGATATAAGAAGAAATGATTTGTTATTGGTTAAACAAGCTAGTATTGGTAAATTGTCCTTGGTTGAAACTGATGAAGTTTTATCAATATGGTCTCCATTGGTTCAATTTAGATTTAAAGATTACATTATTCCTAAATATATGAAATACTATATGGAAAGCGAATTGTATCAAAATAATTTAGATTTAACTGCTAGTGAAAGTACACAAAAAAATATAGGTATGGGAGATATTCAAAATTTATATGATATATTACCTTCAAAAAAAGAACAACTAGCAATAGTTAAATTCTTAGATTCAAAAACTTCACAAATAGACAAAAAAATAGAACTTTTAGAAAATCAAAATAGGTTAGAAGAAGAATTAGAAAAATCAATTGTTAATCAATGTGTAACAAAAGGTGTTGATAGTTTTACAAAAAAAGATAAAAATGGTAATTTAATTGATTTTGATAATACACAAGGGTTAAGTAAAGAAGATTTTGATACTTATATGAATGAAAATGGATATAAAGATAGTGGCATTGAGTGGATAGGTTATGTTCCTAATTATTATAATATTAAAAGAGTAAAGGACATGGTAGAAAATGTTCAATCAGGCACAACTCCTTCCTCAAAAGATGCAAAAAATAAAAATAATCAAATTATAAATTGGTTTACTCCTGGTGATTTAAAGAACAATATTCTTATAAATTCAAAAAGAAAAATTAATAAATATTCAATAGAAACAAATCAAGTAAGATTAATTAAAAAACCTTCAGTTCTATTATCTACTGTAGGTGAGATTGGTAAAATAGGTTATTCAAAAATTGAAACAACTTCAAACCAACAAATAACAGCATTAATTCCAAATAAAAAAGTATTTTTAAAGTATATGTTTTACATCTTAAGTAATAATAAAAAATATATAACTATACATGCAAATGATACAACTTTACCTCAACTTAATAATAATAATTTATTGAATATAAATAATATGGTTATACCATCTAAAAAAGAACAATTAGAAATAGTTAAGTTTCTTGATTCTAAAACTGAAAAAATAAAAACTTCAAGAGAAAAAAGAAGTAAAGAAATAGAACTTTTAAAAGAATACAAAAAAACATTAATAAATGATGTTGTAACTGGTAAAATAAAAGTAATTAAAGATTAAAAATAAGAAAGGAAAAGAATATGGTAAATGAAGTAAAAGTAGAAAGACATTCATTAATAAAATACTTTACAGATGATATTAATGGATTAGGTTATAAAGAAAAAGGGAAGCAATCTGTTTGTAAAGATTTGTTTATTAAATCAGATATTATTGATTTTCTAAAAACACCTGCAAATAAAAAGAATTTTGAATATGTTTTAAAAACTAATTTTAATAATGATGTTGATAAGTTTTACATTGAATATAAAAAACATTTACAAAAAGAAATTACTTCTTTATCTACTTTAAATGTTTCAATTCTTTTAAATAAAGAAATTACATTTAAAGGTAAGTCTTTCTACCTTTATTATAAACCAAACCTAAATGATTTATCTAATTCTCATTCAAAACACAATATACATTCAGTAGTGTCTCAATACACTCATTGTTATTTGAATGAAGATAATAAAAAAATAAATAATTTTAGTTTTAAACCTGATTTAATTTTCTTTTTAAATGGTATTTATTTTGGGTATTTAGAATTAAAATTTAATTCAAATGGACAAAGTGCAAAAGAAGAGGGGATTATTCAAATTATAGATAAGTTTAAAACTTCATATGAAATATATGAACAAGAATTAGACAATAATGTAAATAAAGAATTAAAAAAACATCAAAGACAACAATATAGAAATAATCAACAAAGGTTTAAAAAAGAGTTTTTAAAAATATTTTATACACCAATACATATAACTTCTTTTGATTCACATTCTTTATATTCAATTAGAACTTTTGATAAAATTGAAACTATTATAAATCAAAAAGATACTGATTTAATTTATGGTTTGAATGAATTTTATGAAAAAACTATGAAAGAATTTAAAAAATACCCTAATGATTTAAATAAATCAAATCAAGAAGAATGGAAAACATTATTAAAAAATGTTTATTCTAAAGAAATGATCGAAAGAGAAATACTTTATTATAATTTCACAGAAAGAAATATGGAATTAGATTCAAATGGAAGATATAAAAGTAAAAATGAAGATTCTTTTTTAGTTACTCCTAGACCTAAACAAAAATTTGGTGCAGACAAAACTATTAGTTTAGTTAAAGAAATGATTGACAATGAAACTAATGATAGTTATTGGATAGAAAAAATCAAAAAACAAATAGTTGATTTACCTAATGAAATACAAGAAAAAGTATTAGAAGAAAGAAAAAAGTTTAAAAATGGAAAATATGTATTTTCAGTTCTCTTAGCTTATGCAGCTGGGTTTGGGAAAACAAATACTATGGGATGGATTTCTTTATTATTAAAAGATTTATTAACCAAAGAAGAAAAATATGCTTTTGATACTATTTATTTAATAACTGATAGATTGGAGTTAAAAACTCAATTAGAAAACAAAATGGTGCAAATGAATGTTGATAAAGGCATAGTAGAAGAAGTAAAAAATAGAAAAGGTTTTGAAGATGCTTTAGTTAATGGTAAAAAGATAATAATAGTAAATATTCAAAAATTTCAAACAATTAAAGATATATTATCTTCTAATCTTTTAGATAAATTACAATACCAAAGAAATGCCTTTATTATTGATGAAATTCATAGAAGTAATTCTGGTTCTCAACATGAAGATATGTTAGAAATGTTTACAGAAGAATTATCAAAAGATACAGATAATCCAAATAGAAAGAAAAACTTAGTTGTAGGTTTAACTGCTACACCAAAAGAAGAAACTTTATTAAGATTTGGTGAATATGCTGGTTGTGATGGTAATAGAGTGATATTTAGACCCCATGATGAATATACTATGGAAGAAAGCATAAAAGATGGTTATACATTAGACTTTTCTAATTCTATTACACCTTATGCTGTTCAAATGGACTTTTATAAAAATAATAACCAAAATAATCATGTAGAAAATGATGAAACAAAAGAAGTGTTAAAAAAAGTTAAAATATATGAAAATAAAGATAGAATTCAAGCTATATCAAAAATTATAGTGAACAATTGTTTAGATAATGTTTTTACACAAATAAGAGGTTATGGAAAGGCTATGTTAGCTTGTTTTTCTATAAAATCAGCATTAGAGTATCACAAACAAATAACTAAATATTTTAATGAAAAAACAAATGATAAAGAATATGAAAAGTATAATGATATACCTATTCATATATTATATACTAGTAGTGGTAATGACAAAACAATACCAAAAGTTTCATTATTAAATGATGGTAAAAATGAAAAACAAATTATTAATAATTTTAAAAATAAGAAAAATGGAATTATTATAGTTGTAGATAAATTACAAACAGGTTTTGATGAACCTAAATTACATACTTTATTTTTAGATAAAGAGTTAACAGGTGTAGGTGCTATTCAAACATGTGCAAGAGTAAATAGAACAACAAAAAATAAATTTAATTGCCATATAGTTGATTTTTCACATAATAATGTTAACTTTACAACTAATATACCTCAAGCATTAGAAGAATATAAAGGACAATTATATTCTAAATCAAATATAAGAAGTCCATTTGAAGATTTACAAGACTCTTTTAAAGTTTTAAAAAATCATCATCTAAATAAAAATTATAGAAAAGACTATATTAAACATTTAATGAATAATAAAACAGATGAAGTTTTAAAAGTAGAAAAAAATATAATAGTTTGGTGTAATAAAAACAAATCAATATTAAAAGATTTATTGGATGAAATAACATTATATTTTAGATCTATAAATGTCTTAAATAGTATATTGGATATATCAAATTATAGAAATAAAGATTTAGAGATATTCTATAAAAAAGTATTAAATATTATTAGAACAAATTTTAATGATAGTGGTGATTTAAACATTGAAGAAATTTTAGTTGATTTTGTTGATATTGGTAAAGTTATTTTAATAGAAGATGAAGAAAATAATAGTTCTAATAATAAAAAGAATAATTCTAATAACCCAAAAAAGCAAAAACATAGTAGTTTAATTGATAAATTATTAGAGAATGAAACTATAAAAGAAGACAATATCAAACTTTACAAAGAAAGTTTAAAAATACTTTGTGAAGAAGTTGTTAAGTTAGGAGAACAAAGTCAAAAAGATGATATTAAAGGTAAAATATTAGATGGAACTTTTGAAGAACAAGACTTAATGGGATTATTTATAACTTTAACTAAAAAAGTTGCTAGGAGAAATAAAGATAAATTATCAGAAGATTTTATAAATTCTGTAATAGATTTTAAACCAAACGCTTATGAAGATTTCAAAGTTTATGTTTTAGAAAAGAAAATATAGTAATTAGTATATTAGTATATAATTACTATATATAAATAGCTAATAATGATATGGTTACAACAACTTTATTACAAGGTGTTATTAACACTTTTGTTATTTTCTTTGCAAGAATTATAGGTTCTGCAATAGATAGAATTGTTTTCAAAAATGAAAGTGGACATGGTTTAGGATACTTTGCAATTGTTTTAGTAGTAGAAATGGTTTTAAGTGTTTTAGGTTCTATTATTGTATATTGGTTTTCAAGACATAGAGAGTATAGAGCTGATTCTGGTAGTGCAAATATTATTGGAAAAGAAAATGGTGGTAGAGAAAAGATGATCGCAGCTTTACAAGCATTACAAAGACTACAAGATAGAACAGAACCTATTGATGACAAATTATCTACTTATGCGATTAGTGGTGGTAATAAAAGTTCTTTAGTAGAGTTATTTGCAACACACCCTAGCTTAGAAGATAGAATACAAGCTTTAAAAAACTTAAAATCTTAAATAATGGTTGTTTAAGCTTAATTTAATCTTATTTTTAATATAATTATTAAATTTTATAAAAACAAGTACAATAATAAAAAAGGAAAAAAATTATGGAAATACTTATTTCAAAGATACCTAATAATGATTGTGATGTACCTTTAATCTCTCTTTTTAAAGAAAAAACAGAAATTGAATTATATAAAGAAAAAACTAAAAAACTTTTTTCTTTTTTAGAAGAAGAAGGAGAAAAATCATTTTTTATGATGTTTAATACAGAGTTTGAATTTACTCAAAAAATCATTTTTTCTTATTTTCAAGAAACTAAAATAATTACAGAAGATGAACTATCAGTTCTTAAAAAATTTGAAGTTGATAAATTAGATGTTGTTGATCTAAAATATATCATTGATAATCAACTTGAAGAATATATGGAATTTAACTAATATAGGTTTCATTCCTTATATAATCTTTGATTTAATAACAAGTAATAGAAACCATCTCCATTTAGTTTATTCACTTAAAATAACTTTTTTAATTTATCTCTTTTTAAGGTATATATTGATATAATTATATATATCAAAAGAAGGACAAAACTATGAAAACTTTTAAAATTAAATCTACACATACAATTAACATTGATTCTTGGGAAGAAGGTGAATTAGAAGAAGTTAATTATTATGAAGTTGATTCTACTATTGAAGCTGAAAATGCAAAAGAAGCTATATTAAAATATTTTGATAATATTTTATTTTTTGATTTTGACTTTAAACTTGCTGGTGTTGAAACTACTCATATTTGTTATGATGTTTTAGTTAATAGTGACAATGAAGAAATTAAACAAAATGATATTGATTTTACTCTATGGAAAGAAGGTAAAGTAACTCTATATAATAATCATGTTCAAGTTTTTGTTGAAGAGTTTGTTCCTGTTTGTTTCTAAATATTTTTTTTAATAATATTTTAAACCATCTCCTTTAGAGGTGGTTTTTTTTTAATTTATTCTAAATATTTTTTTTATTTTTGTTTTCATCTTATAATCTATAAAAAAGGTTATTTTTGATAACAAGTACATTTAAGAAAGATTATTTTGAAATTTTTTTCCCTATCTTGTTTTCTATGATTTCAATTAGTCTTTACAATATAATAGATACTTTCTTTATATCTTCTATTAACAAAGAAGCACTTGCTGCTTTTGGATTATTTAGCTCTGTTGGTTTTTTTACAACTATTCTTTTTGCAATGACCACTAAGTCAATAATTACATTTGTCTCTAAAACTTTTGGTCTTGGTTTTCAAAAAAGATTAAGAGATAAAATATTTGTTGGACAATTTGTTGTTTTATTTTTTTCTTTGATTTTCTTTTTGTTTTTTGTTTTTGGTAATAATTTATTTAATATTGCTTTTGATATGGAAGATTCTATTAAAAATTACTTTTTTCAATTTTATTTTATTTGGGTTTTTATCATTTTTTTTGAAGGTTCTAATTCTTTATTATCAGGTTATCTTAATTCACTTAAATTTGCAAAATATTCAACTTTTTTTCTTTTTATTTGTTTACTTTTTAATATTTCATTAGATTACATTCTTATTTTTGGAAATTTTGGTTTTCCTAAATTAGGTATTGAAGGTGCTGCTTATGCTACTTTAATTTCTATGATTTTACAAACAATTTTTTTATATATTTTTTTATTCAAAAAAGGTTATTTAAAAACTTGTTTTAATTTATTAAAATTAAAACTATATTCTAAGAGAATGATAAAATTTTCTTTTCCTTTAATTGTTCAAGGTTTTTCTTTACCTTTTTCTATTTTTGTTTGTACTATTATTATTTCTAATTTTGAAACAAATTTTATTGCTTCTTTTGGTTTGGTTTTTAAACTTGAAATATTACCTATTGTTTTTACTCTTGCAAGTTCAGCAACTTTGGGGGTTTTATATCCAAGATACATTCATTCTAAAAACTTTGAAGATGCTAAAGCATTATTACCTTTTTCTATTTTACTTTCTTTTTTATATACTTTCTTATTCTTTTTTTGTGTTATTCTTTTTGGAGATTATTTTGGTTCTTTTTTCTTTGAGGAAAATGATACTATTTTTATTTTTCATTTATGTTGGATAATACTAACCATTCCTTTTTTATTTACTTCTTTTATAGGTAATATAAATAGTTTATTTACATCAAATTTTCAAGCAAATATATCTTTATATATTGCACTTTTTAGAACTGTTCTTTCTTTTATTTTATTACCTTTTATTGCTTATTATATTTTTAATGATTTTTGGTTTATCTGTGGAAGTATTGTTTTAGGACATATTCTTTCTTTTGTTTTTTCTTTTTATTTACTAAAAACTAAATTCAAAAATATTTATTAATGTCAAACAAGAAAACACCTTCCTTTAGGTAAGAGTTTTTTAATAATTTCTATCTTGGTTTAATCTCTTTTTAAGTTGTATATTGATATAATTATATATATCAAAAGAAGGAAAAACAAATGGCAATCAATTCAAAATTATTCGGACAATCTACAAAAGTTGGGGCTTTATGGTCAGGTCAAGGTTCTTTACAATTAGCAGCTGGTTTCCCAAATGCAAAAGTTAAATTAGTTAAAACAGAAGGTAAATCTTATCCTTATTCATTAGTTATTTCTTATGAAAGTGGTAAAACTTGGCACTTAGCTAATATGTTTGCTGATAAAGAAAACACTTCTATGATTAGTGGTAATATTGATTTTAAAAATGGTTCTGGTATGTTTATTAAAGTTGTTAAAGCAAACCCTACTTATTCAAAAGGTGAAAACTCTCCTACTTCAATCATTTATGGTACTCCATTTGTTGTTGTTGAAGAAAAAACTAAAAATACTAACGCTCAACCACAAGTTGAAATTCAAATAGAAGAAGAACCTTTTTAATAGGTTCTTTTAATTTAATTTTCTTCCTCTTAACCTTCTTTTAAGGTATGTATTGATATAATTATATATATCAAAAGAAGGAAACATTATGAAAACTATTTTTTTTATTATGCTTATTACAATCAAACTTTTTGCTTTTAGTAATCCTACAAATTTTAGTACAAATAATGTTTTAAATCCTATTAGTCCTTATTCACAAGTTGGTAAAAATAGAACTATTCATAGTGAAGATAATTCTTCTACTTTTTACACAAAAGAACAAAAAGAAAAAGCCTTAGAAGATACTATTCTTTTTACTTTGTTTTTGTTTGGATTGATAGGACTTTTTTTATTAAGTAAAAATTTAAAAAAAGATATAAAGAAAGGCAAGAAATGAAACTATCTTCTTCAAATAAAAATAAAATCAATGAATTTAAAAGAATACTTCCTGACATTGAAGTAATTGAAGGTTCTGATTTAAAAGAAGTTCAAGGTACTATTGATGAGGTTATCATACATAAATCATTAGATGCTGGTAAAGATATGGTTGTTGAAGACACTATTTTGATTGTTGATGGACAAGAAGTTGTTGATATTAAATGGAATAAATTATATAAAACAGAAAATACAAAAAAAGTTTCTTGGATTGTTTCTTTGGGGTATAATGATGGTAAAAATATTTATATTTCAAGAGGTATTATCAATGGTGTTCTTGTAGAACATAATGGTGTTGATGGTTTTGGGTTTGATCCTTATTTTTTACCTGATGGTTCTGAATTAACTCTTGCTGAGTTAGAACATAATGGTATTAAAGATAATTTTTCTGCTAGATATTTAGCATTATTGAATCTAAAAAACAAAAGATATATCATTAAAAAAGATATTCTTGACATAGAACCTTGGACTGGTTCTTATCAAAATGGAAATTAATCTAATAGTTTAATTTTTCATTATTAAGGTAAAAAAATGAAACTATTTTGAATGATGAATTATCTATTTGTGCTTTTTATGAAGTTCAACTTGTAGGTCTTGTTGATTCTATTTTTGAATTAAAATTAAAAAATGAAAAATTAGTTGTTTGATATGGAAACTTTATTTATTATTAAAAACTTAGAAACAAATCTTTTCTATGGTAATTATAGAATTGATAATTATTGGACAAAAGATCTTAATGAAGTTGATTTTTTTAAAACAAAAGAAGCAGCTTTAAAAACTTTACAAGATCCTAATCTAACTGATTTTTTCTTTGATTCTATTGTAAGTATCGAAGAAATATATAAACTTTAAAAGGAAAAAATATGGAATATTTTTCAAATGATATTTTTTTGTTAGGTCTTTCTTGTGGAATTTTATTTTCTGTTCTATTTATTACTACATTTATTCTATTAAGTAGAACAAAATTATTTTCACCTTTATTTAAAACTATTCATAATTTATTTTATTTTGATACTTTAATTGATGATAGTTTTGATTTTAAAGTTAATGACAACAAAAATAAAAAATTATTTTTTAATTTATATAAAAGAGAAGGTATTACTAAAACTTGGTATTTTTGGTTAAATAATGATAAAAATGATATTCAATTAAAACAAGGAAAAAGAATTAATGATAAATTTTTCATTTTTTTAGATTAGGGGTTTTAATGAAAATGATAATGGTTTAATCTCTTTTTAAGGTATATATTGATATAATTATATATATCAAAAGAAGATAACATTCTTCTAAAAAATTAAATAAAAGAAGGAAAAACAAATGACAATCAATTCAAAATTATTCGGACAATCTACAAAAATTGGGGCTTTATGGTCAGGTAAAGGTTCTTTACAATTAGCAGCTGGTTTCCCTAATGCACAAGTTAAATTAATTAAAACAGAAGGTAAATCTTATCCTTATTCATTAGTTATTTCTTATGAAAGTGGTAAAACTTGGCACTTAGCTAATATGTTTTCTGATAAAGATAATAAATCTATGATTAGTGGAAATATTGACTTTAAAAATGGTTCTGGTATGTTTATTAAAGTTGTTAAAGCAAACCCTGCTTATTCAAAAGGTGAAAACTCTCCTACTTCAATTATTTATGGTACTCCATTTGTTGTTGTTGAAGAAAAAACTAAAACTACTAACACTCAACCACAAGTTGAAACTCAAACAGAAGAAGAACCTTTTTAATAGGTTCTTTTTTTTAATATTTGCTTTTATATATATGTTAAAAATATACAAAACTCTGACAATATAATTTTTTTTAATTTTTATTAAGTCTTATTTATTTTTTTTTTATAATAATTTAAACAAATATTAAATAAAGGATTTTTTTTTGACAAATATTATGAAAAATAAAGAAGAACAATTACTGAATATTATGAATATTCAAAAAAATAAAAACTCTGTTGATTTAGTATCAACAATTATTTCTAAAATGAAAACTGACATTGATTACCTTATTCCAAAACTTATTACCTTAAAAGATAAATTACAACATATTAAAGGTTATATAACTATTGCCAATACTAATAATAAAATTAAAATAGCTTATTCAAAAGATATATCAAAAGATATCATTAGAGAATTTCACTTTATTTGTGAAAATTGGTCTAAAAAATATAAAATTGATTTAGAATATAACATTTCTAATGATTATTTATATTTAACTTAATTTATAAATTATTTATCTTTCTTTAAGTTTTCTTTTGATATTATTATATATATCAAAAGAAGATATAAATCTTTTAAACAAATTAAATGAAGGTAAAATAATATGAAAAAAACTATTATAACAACTATTTTAGCAGGTGTATTAGCTTTAGGATTTACTGGTTGTACAGATGCAGATATTGCAAGTAAAAACTTAAGTAAAGCTGCTGATAATTTTGAAATTGATAGAAGAATTGTATTCTATAATGGTATTACTGGTGATTATATGTTAGAACTAATTGGAAAATGTTCTCTTGGTAATTATGATAAAAATAAATATACAAAGTTGGACATGATATACTAAAAAAAAAGGAGTATATTATGAAATATTTAAGTATAAGTGAAACTGCTTTAATGTTAGGTGTTTCTACTAAAACACTTAGAAGATGGGAAAATAATAATAAATTTATTCCAGAATATAGGACAATTGGAAATCATAGAAGATATTCAATAAATCAAATCAAAAAATTAATAAATCCAAATTATGAAATAAAAAATAAAATAAATGTAATATATAGTAGAGTATCTTCTCATGGTCAGAAAAATGATTTAATAAGACAAGAAGAATATTTATTAAAATATTGCAAAGAAAATAATATAAAAAATGTAAAATCAATAAAGGATTTATTAGAAATAACAACTGTATTTAGTAGTAAATTATATGGAAGTAGAAGTAAAAAAAAGAAATTAAGTTCTATTTAAGTTTATTTTATTAAAATATAAATAAAAAAAATGGTGATAAATTGTATTATAAAAAAGAGAAAATTTTAAAAGACTTTCCATTATTAAGTGAAACTTTGATAGAGTTATATCAAAAAGAAAATATGATATATTATTCAAGTAAAACTGATAAATATGATATTGATAATATATTTCAAAGTATAACTATGCAATTTTCTTTAAATCATTTAATTAAAAATATTTCTATTGAAAATAAAACAAAAATATTAAAATATCTTGAAAACAAAACAAAAAATCAGTCAAAATTAAGAAATAAATTAACTTTATTATTATCAATAAAAGAAAGAAATCCATTAGATACTAGAATAGTTAATTTAAATTTAACTGATAGTGGTGTTGATAGATTTCATAGAAATTATGGTAGAACATTAGGTTTAGATAATATTGAATGTGATAGTGTTTTTTCTCTTGTTAAAGGAACTATTCAAAGTGCCAAAACTTGGAATAAGAAAACAATAAAAGATTTAGAAGACAAACATATAGAAATCTCTAAATATATTCAAACTCAAAATGAAATTAAAAATAATAATATTGAGAATAATGAGTTTAAAAAGAGAATTACTAATTTGAAATTATCTAAAAAGAAATATTCTTTAATTAAAGTTGAAAAAAAATTATATAAAAGACAATCAAAAGTATTTGGAGGAATACATTATGGTAAAAATCTTCAAATAAAAATAAATAATCTAAGAAAAGAAATAAACTTATTAAAACAAAAAGAAAAATTATCTAAAAAAGATACTAGATTATTATTAACATATGAAAATCAAATAAAAAGATTAAAAGAAGAAAGAATAAATAGTAGATTAGAATATTTTATTTCTGGTGATAAAACAAATGGTAATAGTAAAATTAGATTAATTCAAAATACTGATAATTCTTATGATTTATATTTCAATATTTTTGGTAAAAAAAGTGAAAATATATTAATTAAAGATATTAAAATTCCTAATAATCATAAAAAATATTTCAATTTATTAATAAACAAAAAACATTCTATCAGAATAAGTAAAAACAAAAATAATAAATATGTTATTAATTGTACTTATTCTTATTTAAAACCTTTAGTATATAAAAATAATAAAGAATATTTAGGAACTTTAGGTATTGATATTGGTCCAAAAGAAATCACTTGTGTTCATGTCAAAAATGACGGTAATCCTGCAAAGAAGTTTTCTTTTTCAATTGGAAATCTTTTAGATAAAAGAACAGAAAATACGTCAAAAGAATTGTCTTTAATACTTGATAAAATTATTTCTTATTCAGAAACCAATAATTTATTTATTACAATAGAAAATCTTCAATTTTCTACAAAATATAAATATAGAAATCCTAAATTAAATAGAATGTTAAAGAAATTTAATTTCAAAAAATTTGAAGAATTAATTATTTCTAAATCTACCCGAAAAGGTATAAAACTAAAACAAATCAACCCTGCTTATACAAGTCAAATTGGTTTATTAAAATATTCTAATAGAAAAGATATTACTTCTAATCATAATTCTAAATCAAAAGATTATTCTGCTGCCTATGTTATAGGTAGAAGAGGACTTGGTTTTAATGATATTTGTGTCTTTTCTATTAGGCTATTTGATTTTTTATTCTCTATTCCTGGTAAGTCAATCCTAAAACACTTCGATGAAAATAGTTTTAGTGAAACAAACTCAAGGAAGAATAAAAGCAATTGGTCATTATGGGGAAAATTATTCAATTTAGTTAATACTAATCAAATTGAATTAGGCAAACTGCCTAAATATTGGCTCAAAACTTTAACCACAAAAGAAATTTGCTAATTTTTTTAGTTAGTTTCTTTTGGTAGTGATTAAAGTAAAATATTTAATTTAAACTAAACAACTTCATAATGGTTGTTATTCTCTTTTTGAGAAATATTTAATTTGTTTGAAGTTTGGTTTGTCCAACTTTGTACATTTTAATAGTTATGGTTGAGTGATAATGTTACTTATTTTGCAGAACAAATTCAAAGTGCAGATGTTAATGTATATAATTATAGAGTTACTTTTAAACCTCAATCAATTTTACCTGACATTGATTTTAGAGGTGACACTGGTGCTGCTGTCAATGCTATTACCCCTGACAATAGAGATTAGAAGTAGTTATTTAAAAAGATTTAGATAACTATGGGAGAAGTAAAAAAGAATTTACCTCTCCTTTATTTTAAAGTTTTACATACTATAATTATATATACCAAAAAAAGGAATTATTATGTCTATTCTATCTAAACAAATTGACATTCTCTTAAATGATGAATTTTCTACTATGAGTTATCATGAAGTTACCCCTTATTTAATAACTGAATTATGTAATTGTCCTATTAATAAAAAAAATATTGAAACTATTTTGAATGATGAATTATCTATTTGTGCTTTTTATGAAGTTCAACTTGTAGGTCTTGTTGATTCTATTTTTGAATTAAAATCAAAACATGAAAAATTAATTGTTTGATATGTATACATATTTTTAAAATTATAATATAATGACATTAACATTTACTATTTATTATTGGTAATGTACAAAGGACTTATTATGAAAATGTTTAAATTTGTGGTTTTAAGTATTCTTGGTGCTGGTTCTCTTTTTGCTGGCAATTACAATATTGATACTTCTCATTCTTCTGTTGGTTTTAAAGTTAAACATTTAATGATTTCTTATGTCAAAGGTTCTTTTGATTCTTTTAATGGTTCTTTTGATTATGATGAAAAAACAAATACTTTAAAATCTTTAAATGGTACTATTGAAGTTTCTTCAATAAACACTTCTAATAAAAAAAGAGATGACCATCTTAGAGCACCTGATTTTTTTGATGTTGAAAAATATCCTAAAATTACTTTTGAACTTAAAAGTATTAAAGGTGATAAAGTTAGTGGTATTCTAACTATGAGAAATATTTCTAAAATGGTTATTTTAGATTTTGAAAATAATGGTACTATTAAAGACCCTTGGGGAAATACCAGAGCCGGTTTTGAACTAATTGGTAAAATTAAAAGATCTGATTTCGGATTAACTTGGAATAAAGTTCTTGAAGCTGGTGGGGTTGCTGTTGGTGATATCGTTAAGTTAGATATTCAAATTGAAGGTATTTTGAAAAAATAGTAATTTTTTTTACTATTTTTTTATATTTCAAAGAGAGAAACTAAAATTTCTCTCTTTTTTTTGTTTAGGGTTTTAAGGAAAATATTAATATTTTTTTTCTTTTAATGAAGACATTATTGTATTTGTTTGGTTTTTTATCAATGTCAAACAAGAAAACACCTTCCTTTAGGGAGGTGATGAATTGTCAATAATCTTGAAATACTTCAACTTTTTTAGTTTCAATATATTAAAAATATGGTATAATATATAATATATTTTGAGAAAGGAGAAAATGTTTTGATTAAAGGTTATAAATACAAAATTAAACCAACAAAAAAACAAATAGAGTTATTAAAAACTCACATGTTTTCAGTTTCACAAGCATATAACATTCTTCTTTCTTTGGATAAAAATGAATATAAAGATAATTTAGATAGAAAATCATTAGGTGAAAAACCAATATATTTAACTGCAACTGAAAAAGATAATAGAATTAAAGATATTTTAAGAAATAGAGGACTTATTTTTAATACTAAATTTGTTCAACAAGAAAGAGTAAGGTTTACTCAAAATAAAAAATCTTCTATTAAAAAATTTAAAAATGGTAATAGAACTGGTGAATTACAATTTAAGAAATATTCTCATACTTCTTATCAATCTTTTGAAACTACAAAAGGTCAATATTCATTTCAAGATACAAATAATCCTAAAATCAAGATATTAAGATTACTTAATCAAAGTTTTAAAATTATTTGGACAAGAGATTTACCTTCTACTCCAACTAATTTAACTCTTTCTTTTAATGGTTTTGATTTTTTTGTTTCTTTTAATGTTGAAACTATTGATATTCCTAT
>Ga0209955_1000034_pt1 | contig 57256 bp, 54 predicted proteins | sample SalPonA_A_H2O_MG_FD_185716 | JGI IMG/M metagenome (GOLD analysis project Ga0209955, IMG submission 185716) | Water microbial communities from South San Francisco under conditions of wetland restoration - Salt Pond MetaG R2A_A_H2O_MG (SPAdes)... | ecosystem: Environmental > Aquatic > Non-marine... | reverse complement strand
CATGTGCAAAAGAAGTAGAGCTTAGAGTAAGCACTGTGAATAACAGCACGTTTTTTAAAGAATAAAGAGACATAGATTAACCACTTTTCCATGTGAATATGATTAGGATAGCAGATTACTGGTTCGCTGGAGATTTAATAATTAAAAATAATACCACATAACGACAACCCCAAATCCATTAGAGATAGAGTGTGCAACACAGTGGTTGGTAGTCAGACATGATAAAAAATATAATAAAAAACGAGATAGTACCTCTACATATCTCGTTTCTTATTCGTTGAGGCTACATTTAATTTATGTCAAAGAACTAAAATAATGCTTAGTCATTTTCGATATATTCAGTTAAAGCCCACTCAAAAATTCAGTAAGGCTATCAATCGAAAGCATACTCTTCTCTCCAGTACGGCGATTTTTATATTCAACTTCGTTGTTATCGAGGTTACGCTCACCGATAACTATAGCGTGAGGGACGCCTACTAATTCCATATCATTGAACATTACGCCTGGACGCTCTTTGCGGTCATCAAATAACACTTCTATACCTTGAGCAAGGAGATCGTCATACAATTTCTCAGCGACTTCTTTGATGCGATGAGACTTGTGCATGTTCATTGGAATAATGGCAACTTTGAACGGGGCAATCGCATCTGGCCATTTGATCCCATACTTGTCATGGTTCTGCTCAATAGCCGCTGCCATGATGCGCGACACACCGATACCGTAACAGCCCATCGTTAATGTTTCGTGTTTACCTGTCTCAGATAACACACCACAGTTCATTGCTTTTGAATATTTGTCGCCTAATTGGAAAATATGCCCGACTTCAATACCACGTTTGATTTCTAATGTACCTTGACCATCGGGTGATACGTCACCAGCTTCTACATTGCGTAAATCAAAATCTGTAAATTCTGTGACATCACGAGACCAGTTCGCGCCACTAAGATGTACATCATTTACGTTGGCCCCACAGACAAAGTTGGGAATTGTCGCTGCAGAACGGTCTGCTATTACAGGAATATCTAATCCTACTGGACCAATAGAGCCAAAATTACAACCCAGCTGTGCTTCTACTACTTTCTCATCAGCCATAGTAAAAGGAACACCAACTAGAGGATGTTTTTCAGCTTTGATTTCATTTAAGGTATGATCACCGCGAAGCACTAGTGCTACTAATGGTGTGCTACCATCTTCGTTTGGTACGCCGTTAACGATTAATGTTTTGACCGTTTTCTCAACTGGGATATTGAGAAAAGCAGACACTTCAGCAATGGTTTTTTGTTCTGGTGTAGCGATTTTAGTTAATTCTAACTCTGCCTCAGCCGGCTGTGCAATCGCAAGTGCTTCAGCCATCTCTACATTAGCCGCATAGTCAGACGCATTGGAAAAAGCGATATCATCTTCACCTGAATCGGCTAACACATGAAATTCATGTGAAGCGGAACCCCCAATAGACCCCGTGTCAGCAATAACCGGTCTGAAATCTAAACCAATACGCTCGAAGATACGGCAGTAAGCTTGATACATTTTGTCATACGTCGTTTGTAAGCATTCCTCACTCAAGTGGAAAGAGTAAGCATCTTTCATGGTAAATTCACGGCCACGCATTATGCCAAAGCGCGGACGAACTTCATCACGGAATTTAGTTTGGATTTGGTAGACATTCAAAGGTAACTGTTTATAGCTAGATACTTCGTTACGAACGAGAGCGGTAACGACTTCTTCATGCGTTGGACCTAGCACAAAATCACGGTTGTGGCGGTCCTTGATACGCAGAAGTTCTGGGCCATATTCTTCCCAACGTCCTGATTCTTCCCATAAGTCTGCAGGTTGAACAACTGGCATTAGTATTTCAATCGCGCCAGCCCGGTTCATCTCTTCACGCACAATGTTTGCTACTTTATTTAAAACACGCAGACCAGTCGGTAAGTAATTATACAAGCCTGATGCCACTTTACGGATCATACCTGAGCGCAACATCAATTGATGCGAAATGACTTCTGCATCGGCAGGCGTTTCTTTTTGAGTGGATAATAAGTATTGAGACGTACGCATATTTTAGCTAAACCTTATCTGATAAAGGAGAATTATTTGCGATGCATTTTAGCATAAGTCGCAGGATGAAAAAGCAGAAAATAGTCTATTGGAAAGTGCTAGTCGGTAATGTCTGAGACCTCAGCAATATTACCTCTAACTTGAAAATGTACGTCTTTATCATATAGAGCAATATGGTATTTTTTGTTGGGATGATTCTCTATAAAACTTGCATCGGAATGAAAAGCGGGTCGGGGATCTTGACTGAGTACTGTTTTTATAATCTTTAGCAAGTCTGGATAGAGCTTTTGGGAAGCTTTGATATATGCCTGTGCAGTTCTAGAAAAGTGAACTTGTAACACTTCCTTGGGTGCCTCTGGAGCAAATGCACTGTTAGCTTGAGGACAGCTATCTGCATAAGGGATATACGGCTTTACATCAATAATAGGTGAACCATGCAGCATATCAACCCCATATACGGTAAGTGATGTCTGCTGGGACTGCCTTGCTAGCTCACCACGTTTAACGAGCGTCACCCCAATATTGTTGGGACGAAAAGAACTTCGCGTCGCAAATACACCTAACTTAGCATTACCGCCAAGACGAGGAGGGCGAACTAGGGGACTAAAACGTTGAGTCGCTGCCGCGTTGGCATGAAATAAGAAATAAATCCATAAGTGACTATGTGCTTCAATTCCACGAAAGGCATTTAGATCATCAAATGGCGGGTTAAAAATTATTTTTCCTGGGATCTGGCTCAAAGCGATCCCTTGTCTAGGGATCCCAAACTTTTCCGTAAACGGCGTTTGCATATGACCTAGGGGCTCAATCTGATAAGTCATAAGCGTTTTGTAGGTGCTTTTCGAAAAATGCTATACCTAAGCTGTTCGCACGGGTGATGTTATCTTCAGGGATATTATGCTCGCTAGTCATGTTATCAAGCACTTGAGATAAGCTTGCTTCACGTAATATATGTAAAATTGGAAACGGTGCACGATTCGTGTAATGACTTGGAGCATCAATAGCTTCCCCATCGAATAAATACTCAGGATGAAAGGACGCGATTTGATAGGTACCGGTAAGTTTCTTATCTTCCAAATATACATTTGCAGCATCAAGCAGGTCTAAATATTCATAAAAAGATAAACGTTTGGTATCAATAATACATAAGGTGGTTTCAATTTCTGAATGAGCATTCAAAATATCAATTTCATTAATGAATCGAGCAATGATTTCTTGCGATGCAGTAGAAGCAATCGTTGAATAACGAATGGCATCTTGGTGAAAAGGTTTTTGCGCAAATGGACAAAAATTTTTACCAATTACAATTTCTGTTAACCAATGTTTGACAGCAATCTCAGCTTTGCTTTGCATAGTATTCTCTAGGGTGATGCAGTGACAAACTTGTACAAGAATTTGTCACTGCGATATGAGGTGTCAGTTAGAAGTGTTACTGGTCACTATACTTGACGTAAGCTTCTAAGGTATTTTCTATTAAACTAGCAACGGTCATTGGGCCAACACCGCCAGGAACAGGTGTAATCCAACCGGCTTTTTCAGCAGCTTTAGCAAACTCTACGTCACCCACTAAAGAACCGTCTTCTAAACGATTAATACCGACATCAATCACGATAGCTTTGTCTTTGATCCAGTCACCAGGAATGAAATTTGGTTTACCAACCGCAACGACTAATAAGTCTGCACGTTGCACGTGCGCTTTTAAATCTTGAGTAAATTTATGACACGTAGTGACGGTGCAACCCGCTAATAGTAACTCAAGACCCATCGGACGACCCACGATATTTGAAGCACCGACAATAACTGCATCCAAACCTTTAATATTGCGTTTGGTAGACTCAATCATAGTCATAATACCTTTGGGCGTACAAGGGCGTAAAGCTGGAATACGTTGGGCTAAACGGCCTATGTTATATGGATGAAAGCCATCAACATCTTTATGTGGATGAATGCGCTCTAGAATTAGCTCTGCATTTAAACCTGCAGGTAGAGGTAACTGGACTAAGATCCCGTCGATTTCAGGATCTTCATTCAATGTATCTACTAAGGCAAGAAGTTCATCTTGTTCAGTCGTTGCCGGTAGGTCATAGCTTTTTGATACAAAACCGACTTCATCGCACGCTTTACGTTTATTGTTTACATAGACTTGGGACGCGGGGTCCATACCGACTAACACGACAGCTAGACCAGGTGGACGTTTGTTAGCGGCGGTTGCTTGAGCAACATAAGTGGCGACATCCTGTCGTACAAGTTTGGAAATGACTTTGCCGTCGATGAGATGCGCTTGCATGGATTGATACCCTTCTTTATTACAGTTGGTGATATTGTTTCACATAGTAGCCATTTTGCCAAAGTATGAGCTATGATTATGTGAAATAAATCCTAAAGCTGTTCAATATCTAATCAGGATTAGATTTATTTTGTTAAATAAGCTAATTTAAGTCAAAAAGCGATTGACCAAGTGAGTTCTACTCGGTAATATTCGCGCTCCTTGTCGGTGAGTGGCGCAGCTTGGTAGCGCACTTGGTTTGGGTCCAAGGGGTCGTAGGTTCAAATCCTATCTCACCGACCATTATTCCCAGTTTTATTGTACTTTAACAATAATTTCGATATGCCCACTGCGAGGGCGTAGCTCAGCTGGATAGAGCATCCGCCTTCTAAGCGGACGGTCGCAGGTTCGAATCCTGCCGTCCTCGCCATTCGAAACATCCTTTGTCAAAAACCATCTTATAAAACCAATAAATCTGTATTTAAAGCAGGGTGAGAACCGTAGGTTTGACTATTTTGCTTGGAGCAAAATAGAATTGCGCGGATGCGCACTGCGAAGCAGCGAGGGCAGGAGCCCGAGATAATCCTGCCGTCCTCGCCATTCGAAACATCCTTTGTCAAAAACCATCTTATAAAACCAATAAATCTGTATTTAAAGCAGGGTGAGAACCGTAGGTTTGACTATTTTGCAAACTATATAGGGATGCGTACCGTGATTTTTGTACCATTGTATGATTCTATATGAAAGGTAGCGCCGAGAGTTTTTACTCGGTTAGCCATACCGGAAAGTCCAAATCCTTGTTTTTGTGTATCTTTATTAAAGCCAATTCCATCGTCCATAATATATAAAACAATTTCATCGCTTAACACGGTTAAATTGACAATAAAGTTATCAGCTTTTGAGTATTTTATTGCATTGCTTACTGCTTCTTGTACTAGTCTAAATAATACAATGGAAATGTTCTCATCTAGCAATGCTGCACAGGTTTGTTTTGATTTTTTATCAGTGATAACAGAGTCATTGAACGACATTCCAATACCATCAACTATACACATATATTCAATATTTCGTAATTTAAGCTTTTCTGCAAAATAGTCACTTCTCAAGGTGTTCACCAAGCCGTTTTCTCTTAATATTTTAGGATGTAGCCAGTGCACAATTTCATCTATTGAGTAACTTATATGATTAATAAAGTTTCCTACTTTTGTGAATTGTGTTTGTTCAGCGGTTAAGTGGTTCTGTTCAAGCTGAGCCAGTTGGTGATGTAATTTTTGCAGATTACTACCTACTTGATACTGTAATTTATCGGTGAGGCGTTGGCTTTGAGCCGTATCACTCGATAATAATTGCTGATTGAGTGTTTTGATATTCTCAGTGACTAGTTTGAGTTCAGTATTCGAGTTTGCCATTTCAATCTGGCTATCTTGAATTGTCTTCCTGACTTTATCCAGTTCATAAATAAGAGGATTTATAAATAATGTCACTAGGTTAAAGGCTAGTAAAAACCACATCATTTGTGCAAAAGTAAAGTCAGCATGCTCGATGAGGCTATTATTCCATGTTGAATAACTTATTAGGTGCCAGTTATTCCATTCAGCAAGACTTATGTTCCCTTGTTTGAAAGCTATAATCACAGGAAATATCAAAACAACTAAATTGATAGTGAGCACAAAAGTAGATAAACCCCACCACCGAAATTTGTAGCAAAACCAAAGGCTAGGTATAGCTAGGAAAGGAGCAAACAACGAAACTAAGTCTCCGCCATTAATAAGTAGTAAAAATGCGATAAGAGCAACACAGATAATGATGATTGATGAGGCATCATGGATTTTCCAATTACTATATACTTTTTTTGTGTAAAGCATCACTCCCATTAAAAAACTATTACAAGCAATAAAAAGAGCGCTAAAGTTAAACAAAGTCTGTAATAAAACATCATCTTTGCTTTGTACTAGCGAACTGAATGAATTTCCAGCTAGAATTTGTACAATGAATTGATAAACAAGGATGCATACTATAGTACTTAGTATAAGAAGATTGATATAAGTTAATTGGAAAACATTATGTTTGAATGTCATCGTTCTAACGCAAAACACGCTTACTAATAAAAAGGAAAATAAGGTACAGAACTCAACAATAATATTTAAATAAGGTGCACTTAAGCCAATATGCAGATACCCAAAACACAAGGTACTGGGCAAGACCCTAAGACATAAAATGTTTTTCGCTAGTAAAGCACTGAAAAGTAATATAAAAGATACAGTTGCTGGATAGTGTAAATTATCAATATTAAATATGATTTGGTCAAAGCAAATACTAATTGCAAGGACAAATACTTGCCATACCCATAAAGTGAGTAAGCTGACCTTAGAGAATTGTTCCACATCGGAGGAATTCAAACTTGGTCTATGCTGCGGCTTAAATAGGTAACCGAACATATAATTCTGCCCCATTATTGTTATTTTCTAATGACATAGAACCACCCAAGGCTATTACATTATTAGCAATACTCCTTAACCCTAAGCCATATTTCTCTTTCAATGTAGCATTCGGGTAGCCAATTCCATCATCGCTAAAATACAATTTAATGTACGAATTTTGTATTGAGATAGTTAATTTACATTTACTACAACAACTGTGTTTAAGGACATTATCTACACATTCTTGAGTTGTCCTGAAAAGCGCTATTTTAACTGCATCGTTAAGAATATTAACGTCATTGGGGATCGCCGTTATATATTCGATATTTTTTTCTTGCAATTGGACTGAGAAAAAATATCCCGCTAGGGTATCTTGAAGACCTTGCTCATCAATAATTCTTGGCCTTAACCAATGCATAAGCTGGTAGGCATTATCGTATATGTTCTCGGTTATATCCTGCATACTGCGAAGATGTTTTAAGTCTTCTTTTTGGAATTTATGTTGTTTATCAAGCAAAGAAATTGCGATGCGCAATGCTGTAATATTTTGGCCTATTTCATCATGGATTTCTTGAGATAACTGTTTTTTTTCTTGTTCTTGGGTCGTAACAATATCGGTTGCTAGTTGTTGCATCTGGTTTTTAAGTACGGATAAGTCTCGGTAAGTATTTGCCAATTGTGCTCTTTGCTCCTCGAGGGATTTTCTAGAACGCTTATCTTCTATTTGTAATCCAGCGGTAACTAAACCAATCAAGAAATATGTGACTATGAAGGGTTGAAATCCTACTAAGGTATCTGGTTCTGCATTTGATAACAGTGCCAGTAAAACAATATTTATCCAAATAGCACAGAAAACACTGCCTAACCAAGTGAATTTGTAGCCAAACCAAATAATAGGTAATAAAAGTAGAAGTTTCATAATTTCTTGAGTGACAGGATGTAGATGAAACATGGTAATCATCGCTATGGTCACCAACAACACGTATTCTAGTATGACGCCTTTGGTTAGATTTGGAATTTTCACTTGTTTATCGTTAAACCAGCGGACTAACAAATACACACAAACTCCCATTAATACACCTGGGTAAGCTGCTATATTGTGCTGTAAGAAGATTGAAAACTCTTCTGCAGGTGGAACTTTATCGTAGACAGATGTGTTAGATATAAAGTAAAAACCAATGTTTGTTAATCTAACTAACATCCCCAAAAACACCAGGATAATAATCGACTTTAATGTAAATATATGTTTGTTTATATAATATTTACGGGCATAAAATATGATAGGGAGTGTGTGCAGAATCATACAAAAGGTTAATATAAAGTGTTTGAGGTACTCATAATAAATTGAGCCTTCGTAACGCAGCGATAGACCGCTACCGATACATATTCCCATAACAGCTATTGGCCAGTATCTGTAGGGTAAAAACATAAAAATGATGAACTGAAATCCCAAGGGGAAATACCAAATCACGAAGCCCGGTATAACGGTATAATTAAACGATAATGTGAAAAATAAAAATTGAGCAACACAGATAGAAAAGAATACAAGGATATTCGCTAAAAACTGCTTACTGATGGGAGCGTCATTAGAAAAAAAGTGCGACCAAAAGTCATTGCGGGTTAAGGTTGGTTCAGCCATAGCTTATAATTCATCTTGTTCAATCAACCCATACTTTAAAGCAAATTTAGTCAATTGGAACTGATTAGAGAATGCAAACTTGTTTAAAATATTACGTCTGTGAACGTGGACCGTTTTAGAGGCTATACTCAACTCTTGAGCAATTTTTTTGGCTTCTTGACCAAGCGCTAAATATTTGAAGACTTCTTTTTCACGGGAAGTTAAAGCTAAATATTCGTCGTATTCATCACTAGTTGTAGTATGTTTTTGAATACTAGGACTAAAATACTCTCCGCCAAGACTAATAATGTTGAGTGCTTTGACCAGTGTTTCAGAGGCATCTCGTTTTGAAATGAAACCATTGATTTTATGAGATTTTGCAGTTAAGACATAATGCGGATTTTCATACATGCTTAAAATAATCACCATTAGATGTGAATTTTGTTCCTTAACATGACATGCGTACTGCAAACCATTTTCTCCACCTAAGGAAATATCACATACTAATATGTCTATGTTCGCATAATTGGTTTCTTGCTTGGCTTCTTCGGCACTATTGTATGACCCAACAACTTGAAAGCTATCTTCGCTTTCAATTAATTGTTCAAAACCTTCTCGAACCAAGTCATGGTCATCAATCAAAACAATACGTTTTGCCATAGTGCCTCCAAATAAAAATTCATTGTAAGGTTATTTCTTTTTTTTTCACTATATATCGTCTAAGAAAATTTCTTAGATAAACCATGAGGCTAGTTCAGAAGAATAGTTTTTTAGGCCTTAATAATAGTTGGATTAGCAAACCTGTGTTTTTTTCACCAGTCTAATAAGTATCTTAAATTACAGGTAATGTTATGAGCTTATTTCGCAAAGAAGCAGTCCTTGGTTCCACTAGTAACCTAGCCCCTATAATTATATTCAATAGTAAACAATTTATGCATTTGTTTATCGCTACGATTATTATATTTATTTTGTTAGTTGGTTTTATTTTCAATCAAAGTTATGCCCAAAAACTTGCATTAAATGGCCGTTTGTCAGCTTTGGAAGTTGATAGTGTTTTTTACGCGGATACGTCAGGTTATATAGGAGAAATTTATTATGCTATTGGAGATAAAGTCACAAAAGGGGATACGATACTTACTTATATTCCACAGCAAGCTTTCAGTAATGCGACGTTTAATAGTATTGAGATTGAGCGCAACGAGCAACAAATAAGGTCGCTTAAAAACCTTGAAGCGCGATTAGAAATTCAGATGACTACACAGTCTCAAAGTGTAGCTGAACAAACTCTAATAATTGATAAACAACTTGAGACGCTTACCGAGCAAATTCAGCACTACGGAGAGCAAGTAACGCAGTTACAAGAATTTCATAGAGATATTACTGATTTAGTTGATCGTCAGGTTTTACCCAAAACACACACTTTAGATAGTGCGCAACAAATATTACACATGAATCAGCTAATGTCTGATAAGCAAGTACAAATAGACACTTTAGCACTACAAAAAGCGCAGTTAGCCGCAAATCATGCACTGTACCTAACCCAAACTGAAGGCACTCTTGTGCAATATAAACATGATAAGTCACGTTTAGAAAAAACTATTTTAAGTATTCAAAAACAACAGCTTATTTCGGTCAAGGCAACTCGTAATGGTCATATAACAGCACTTCCTAAACGGGCATCTGAACATTTTACACCACAGACAACACTATCTGTAATTAAACCACTCGAACAAAATATCTTTGTCGATTTGTATTTGCCGCATAGTCAAAAAGGCAAGGTTAAACTTGGCACTCTGGTGAATCTAGAATTGTCGAGTTTCACTCCCAATGAGTTTGGTTTTATCCGAGGAAAAGTGGTTGATCTGCATCAAACCAGTCAAGAACAAGCTAATGGATTAAATTTCGATACTGTTGTTGTCAGTCTCCCTCGTGAATTACCAGAGGCATTTAGCCAAGAAATATTACAAACGGGCATGCTAGTTAAAGGCAATGTGTTACTTAAAAATCAACCTATCTGGCGCTGGTGTTTTAGTTTTGTAAGCGAGCTTTTGGGTAACAATATTTAGGAGGAGATATGTCGTCAATTAGCTTTCAATATCTTAACTTTTCTTTTCGTCGCAGTGTGCCGTTACTTCTCCAGACAGAAATGGCAGAATGTGGGCCAATTTGTGTTGCTATGTTGGCTGGATATTTTGGTAAACATGTCGATTTGGCTGCGTTAAGGTTGACTTGTCAGCGTTTAGGTTTTTCTCCTCAAGGTACTAATTTATCTGAATTAATGACACTGGCGAATGAATTACAACTAAATGGCACAGCTTTAAAAGGTGAGGTAGATGAACTGCTTGAAATGCGTTTGCCTTGTATTTTGCATTGGAAACTTCAGCACTTTGTGGTTTTGACCAAAATTACTCGCAGAAAAGGTCAGTACCAATATCATATCAATGACCCAGAGGTCGGAGCCGTTGTGGTAAATGCTAAAGAGTTTAGTAGTGCATTTACAGGTATTGTTCTATCGTTAACAAAACATGATGCGTTTCGCAAAGTCTCCCCCCCGAATAAAATAAGTTTCCAAGGTTTATTTGGTGAATGCTTAGGTATAAAAAAGCAATTTGCCATCATTTTAACGCTCTCATTTCTTCTTCAAATGCTCAGTTTAGCAATACCTGTTTATACCCAAGTTATATTTGATGAGGTGTTCGCATTAAATGCGAGTGATTTGCTAAATAGTCTGGCGGTTGGCTTTACTGGTCTTGTAGTTTTTCAAGTCGCTATTGGTGCATTGCGGGGTTGGTCTTTAATTAAGTTACAAGGTATTTTGGGTATTCAGCTTGCACATAATGTGTTTACACATTTGTTAAAATTACCTTATCAATTTTTTAGTAAACGTCATATTGGTGATATTCAATCTCGATTTGGTTCCATTCAAAGTATTCAAGAAAGAATGACAAATGGACTGTTGGCTACTTTCATCGATGGTGTAATGGCATTTTTTCTTGTCATATTAATGTTTTTGTATGCTTGGCAGTTAGCGCTGTGTGTAGTTATAGCAGTATTGATTTATAGCGTAATTAAGTGGGTTTGCTTTTATAAAGTGCAACAAGAACAGCTGGTATTAATCAAGCATGACGCCAGTTTACAAACTCATTTTTTAGAGACTTTGCGACATATCAAAACATTTACTCTCTTTAATTTACAAAAGCGCAGAGAACAAACTTGGTTAGTACAACAATCACATGTTGCAAATAGCGGGATTAAAGTAGCCTTGTGGGACTTGGTCCTCAATCATCTACAGCAAATAATATTTGGTCTAGTGAATATAGGCGTACTTTATCTTGGCGCTCAGCTTGTATTACAGCAAGGTTTGTCAATGGGGATGTTGATTGCTTTTATGGCGTATAAAAATCAATGTACGCAAAGGTTGACTGGTTTAGTCGATCAGCTTTTTCAATTCAAATTATTACATCTGCATATGGACCGCGTCGCAGATATTGCATTGGCTGAGATTGATAACTCAATAGAAACTAAAGGGGGGCATGAGTTTGCTGGTAGACGCCAGTGTATTGAGCACCATCAACTAGAGTTGATTGATGTAAGTTTTGCGTATGCTGGTCATCCTCCTGTATTACAAAATATCAACTTGGTCATTGATATAGGTGATTCAATAGTGATCACGGGAGCATCAGGGTCTGGCAAGACGACGTTGCTTCATATTATGTTAGGTTTGCTCAAGCCCACTTCGGGTGAAGTTAGATACAATGGTCAAAATATTTATAAAGCCGGTCTGAGGCATTATCGGCACAATATAGCTGCGGTCCTACAAGGGGAACATTTACTCAATGGGAACGTATTGGAAAATATTACTATGTTTGCGGAACAACCATCTTTAGTTAAGTGTAGTAGGGTACTAGAGCAAGCTGATATGCTCCAAGTAATACAGAGTCTTCCATTAGGTTTTTATACACTGGTAGGGGAGTTAGGGAATATATTTTCTGGAGGTCAAATTCAACGTTTGTTGCTGGCGCGTGCTTTATATACTGAACCAAAGATTTTATTCCTTGATGAGGCAACCAGTCATCTAGATAGTCGCACTGAGAAACAAATCAGTACTGTGATTGCGAACCTGGCATTGACTAGGATTTGCATTGCTCACCGAAGCGAGACGATTGCTCAATTTACTACGAAATTATGCCTGAAAGATGGTAATTTAAGCTACATGAGTTAAAATTAGGCAGTCGGCATAAAAATATCAAAGATATTGCAATTATGCCTTGACACTTTGGGCGCTAACTTTTACTATGCGCTCCGCTTTGAACGGCAGTGAAAATACAGTGGTGGGCGTAGCTCAGTTGGTAGAGCCCCGGATTGTGATTCCGGTTGTCGTGGGTTCAAATCCCATCGTCCACCCCATTTTTCATATGCAAACGCTGTATACAAAGTGTCGAAGAAATTCTTCTAAAGATGCGGGAGTGGTGGAATTGGTAGACACGCTGGATTTAGGTTCCAGTGCTTCACGGCGTGAGAGTTCAAGTCTCTCCTTCCGCACCAATATAAGATCGGTGAGTGGCGCAGCTTGGTAGCGCACTTGGTTTGGGTCCAAGGGGTCGTAGGTTCAAATCCTATCTCACCGACCATCTTATTCTGCATTATTCCAAAACCTTTACGTTTCTCATACTACAAAACTAAAAATCTAATACATGTTATAAAAGCTGTTATTAGTGAATATGTTTATATTTTTTTTCAGTTCTCGCCTAAAGTTGACTCAGGTGCCCCCTAAGGTTGCAGTTACAAATTCCTTAATTTGAACACTGTACTATTTAACAAGCAAACTGTATAATGCGCCGTCTTTTATTATGGTTCAGAATCTTTAGATTCTATTAAAGCCGCATTAAACGCGCAAAAAAGCGCACAGTTGAGGTAGAATAATGCAAGTTTCAGTCGAGACGACTCAAGGTTTAGAACGCCGCGTAACCGTTACTGTTCCAGCAGCAAATGTTGATGATGCAGTGAAAGCACGTTTACAACAATTAGCAAAAACACAGCGTATTAACGGTTTCCGTCCTGGTAAAGTACCAGTGAAAGTATTACAGAAACGTTTCGGTGCATCAGTTCGTCAAGAAGTTGCTGGTGACATTATGCAACGTCATTTCTACGAAGCCATTATTCAAGAAAAAGTTACACCAGCTGGTATGCCAACTTTTGATTTAACTAAAGATGTTGCTGGTGAAGACCTAGAGTTCGTAGCTACATTTGAAGTATACCCAGAAGTTGAGTTAAACGCGCTTGATAACATTGCAGTTGAGAAACCAGTTGTAGAAATCAAAGACAAAGACCTGAAAGAAATGATGGTAACTTTGCAAAAACAGCATGCTGACTGGAAAGAAGGTAAGCGTAAAGCGAAGAAAGACGATCGCGTAACAATCGATTTTGTTGGCACGATTGACGGTGAAGAGTTTGAAGGTGGTAAAGCTGAAGACTTTCCTCTAGAGATGGGTAAAGACCGTATGATTCCTGGTTTTGAAGACAACATAGTTGGCCTCAAGCCAGGTGAAGAATGTGTTGCAGATGTGACTTTTCCAGAAGATTACCATGCAGAAAACCTAAAAGGTAAAGCAGCACAGTTCGCTATCACAGTGAAAAAAGTAGAAAGTTTAAACTTACCTAAAGTAGACGAAGAATTTGCGAAGCTGTTCGGTGTCGAAGAAGGTGGTGTTGAAGCATTAGAAGCTGAAGTACAAAAGAACATGCAGCGTGAGCTTGATCAAACTGTAAAAGCTAAAGTAAAAGAAAATGTTATTGAAGCTCTATTAGAGGCTCATGAAGTTGAGATTCCAAAAGCCTTAATTGACCAAGAAGTGAATGCTTTACGCGAACAAGCGAAACAACGTTTTGCTCAACAAGCACAAGGTCAAACAGCTAACTTACCTGAGTTACCTGCTGAGTTATTCACTGAAAACGCACAGCGTCGCGTTTCAATTGGTCTAATTTTGGGTGAAGTGATTAAAGTTAATGACTTGAAAGCCGATGAAGGCAAGGTTAACGCATTAATCGAAACAACGGCTTCAGCTTACGAAGATCCTCAAGAAGTAATCGAGTATTACCAGTCTAATCAAGAGCTAATGAGCCAGATGCAGAATGTTGCATTAGAAGAACAAGCTATTGAGTGGGTATTAGAACAAGCTAAAGTGAAAGAAGTGAAAACTAAGTTTGACGAGATCATGAACAAACAAGCATAATTTTATTATGAACGTTTGACTTTTATGGTCATACCCTGATTAAATGCCCAGTATTGCTGGGCTTTTTTTTATCTAAAAGGAAATTTACATTGAACACATTTGACGATGTCCAAAACGCGTTAGTTCCAATGGTTATAGAGCAAACTGCAAAAGGTGAGCGCTCTTTCGACATTTATTCTCGTCTCCTTAAAGAAAACGTTATCTTCTTGGTGGGTCAAGTTGAAGATCATATGGCTAACTTAATTGTGGCCCAAATGCTTTTCTTGGAAGCAGAAAACCCAGAAAAAGATATCTTTTTATATATTAATTCCCCAGGTGGTTCTGTCACTGCGGGTATGGCAATTTACGATACCATGCAGTTTATAAAACCTGATGTTAGCACTGTATGTATTGGACAAGCAGCTAGTATGGGCGCTTTTTTATTATCTGGTGGAGCGAAAGGTAAACGTTACTGTCTACCTAACTCTCGTGTGATGATTCATCAGCCATTAGGTGGCTTCCAAGGTCAAGCATCGGACTTTGAAATACATGCGCAAGAAATTTTGTCTATCAAAGAAAAGTTAAACCGTTTGATGGCTGAGCATACTGGCAAAGATTATGAAGATTTAAAACGTGATACTGATAGAGATAACTTCCTAAGTGCACAAGAATCACTTGATTATGGTTTAATTGACCATATTATGAGAACAAGAACAGATGTAAATTAGGCTTTTTACTCAGTTTATTCTAAAGTTAATGAATAGGATGAGATTATTGAGACTAAATTTACAAAAAATAATAGCTTGCGAGGCGATTAAATGACTGATAAACAAAGCAGTGATGGCGATAATAAACTTTTGTACTGCTCTTTCTGTGGAAAGAGTCAGCACGAAGTACGTAAGCTCATTGCAGGCCCGTCTGTTTTTATCTGTGATGAATGTGTGGACCTGTGTAACGACATCATCCGAGAAGAGATTAAAGAAATCTCACCAAAACAGAAACAAGATTCATTACCTAAGCCACATGAAATTCACAAGCATTTAAATGATTATGTTATTGGACAAGAAAAAGCTAAAAAAGTCCTATCTGTTGCAGTATATAATCATTACAAGCGCCTTAAAAACGGTGATATGCATGATGGGGTTGAATTAGGTAAAAGTAATATTTTGTTAATTGGACCAACGGGAAGTGGTAAAACACTTCTTGCAGAATCCTTAGCACGACTTCTAGATGTGCCGTTTACAATGGCAGATGCAACAACGTTAACTGAAGCTGGTTATGTTGGTGAAGATGTAGAAAATATCATCCAGAAACTACTGCAAAAGTGTGATTATGACGTCGAAAAAGCGCAACGTGGTATTGTTTACATCGATGAGATTGATAAGATCTCTCGTAAGTCAGATAACCCATCTATTACGCGTGATGTTTCTGGTGAAGGCGTGCAACAAGCTTTACTAAAACTCATTGAAGGAACGGTTGCCTCTGTTCCTCCTCAAGGTGGTCGTAAACATCCTCAACAAGAGTTTTTACAAGTAGACACATCTAAAATTTTGTTTATCTGTGGTGGAGCATTTGCAGGCTTAGATAAAGTTATTGAACAGCGTGCGCAGACTGGTACCGGCATAGGTTTTGGCGCGAATGTTAAAACCAAAGAGCAATCAAAAGCAGTTGGTGAATTGTTCAAACAGGTTGAGCCAGAAGATTTAGTTCGTTATGGTTTGATTCCCGAATTCATCGGCCGTTTACCGGTTGTAACTTCTTTGGAAGAACTAGATGAAGCAGCTTTAATTCAAATTTTAACTGAACCTAAAAACGCAATTACAAAACAATACGGTGCACTCTTCTTACTAGAAAATGCCGAATTAGAATTCCGTCAAGATGCCCTGCAGGCAATCGCACACAAGGCGATGGAAAGGAAAACTGGTGCACGTGGTTTGCGTTCAATTGTGGAAGCTGTTTTACTCGACACCATGTACGATTTACCAATGCAAGAAAATGTGAGTAAAGTCGTGATTGATGAAACGGTTATCCAAGGCGAATCAAATCCTATTCTGATTTATGATAGCTCCGACCAAGCAGCTGGTGCTGAAACTGAATAAAAATTGCGAGAATTTAAAAAGGCCTTTGGGCCTTTTTTTTGATTATGCCAGTCATTAAAGTATAGAAATAATGCTGCTAAATTATTTCTATACTTGCTTCCTCCACCTCATCGATATATTTAATATAAGTAATGTTGAACTTTCTAGTAATATCCCCATATAAACAGTACAAGAACTAATAGAGAATCAGAATGTCATCAGAAAACGACTTAATGCAAATGCCCATTCTCGCCCTACGAGACGTCGTAGTATACCCACATATGGTGATCCCATTGTTTGTTGGACGTGAAAAGTCTATCCAATGCTTAGAAGCAGCAATGGAGAATAACAAACAAATTTTTTTGGTTGCCCAAAAAGATGCGAGTATTGATGAACCTACAACGGAAGATATTTATCAAATTGGTGCCGTTGCAACCATTTTACAGCTATTGAAACTACCAGATGGCACAGTTAAAGTTCTAGTTGAAGGCTCAATCCGTGGAAAAATTCAAACCTATACACAAAAAGACCCGTTCTTTTGTGGTGATGTAAGCACTATTCATGACACAGTATTAGGCGATGCTGAAGCTGAAGTCTTATCACGTTCTGCTATTTCTCAATTTGAAGGCTACGTAAAACTCAACAAGAAGATACCTCCTGAGGTACTGACTTCATTAACTGGTATAGAAGATGTTGCTAGATTAGCAGACACAATGGCTGCACATATGCCATTGAAGTTAGCCGAAAAACAAAAAGTCCTAGAAATGAATGGTGTTGAAGAACGTCTAGAATATTTAATGGCTTTAATGGAAGGTGAAATCGATTTATTACAGGTTGAGAAAAAAATCCGTACGCGTGTTAAGAAGCAGATGGAAAAGTCGCAACGTGAATATTATCTAAATGAACAGATGAAAGCGATTCAAAAGGAGTTAGGTGAATTAGAAGACACACCTGATGAATTCGAAGCACTGAATCAAAAAATTCTTGATGCCAAAATGCCAGACGAAGCGTTAGATAAAGCTACGGCAGAATTACAAAAACTGAAAATGATGTCACCTATGTCAGCTGAAGCGACAGTTGTCCGCAGTTATATTGAATGGTTGACGAACGTACCATGGTATAAACGCAGCCCAGTTAAGAAAGATTTGGCAAAAGCTGAAGATATTTTGAATAAAGACCATTACGGTTTGGAGAAAGTAAAAGAACGTATCCTAGAATATTTAGCGGTACAACAGCGTGTCAAAAAACTAAAAGGCCCAATTCTTTGTTTAGTGGGTCCACCTGGGGTTGGTAAAACATCCTTAGGACAGTCTGTTGCGAAAGCTACTGGCCGTAAGTACATTCGTATGGCTTTGGGCGGTGTTCGTGATGAAGCAGAGATACGTGGCCACAGAAGAACTTATATAGGCTCTTTACCAGGTAAACTAATTCAAAAAATGGCAAAGGTTGAAGTAAAAAACCCATTATTTTTATTAGATGAGATCGATAAGATGTCTTCCGATATGCGTGGTGATCCTGCTTCTGCATTATTAGAGGTTTTGGATCCAGAACAAAATTCTAGCTTCAGTGATCATTATCTAGAAGTGGATTATGACTTATCAGATGTGATGTTCGTTGCTACATCGAATAGCATGAATATCCCTGGACCGTTATTAGACCGCATGGAAGTCATTCGCCTTTCTGGTTATACCGAAGATGAAAAACTGAATATTGCTACTCAGCATTTAATTTCCAAGCAGATGGAGCGCAATGGTCTAAAAACCAATGAAGTTGTTATCGAAGAGTCAGCGATAATTGGTATTATTCGCTTCTATACACGCGAAGCCGGTGTGCGGAGTTTAGAGCGTGAAATTTCAAAAATTTGTAGAAAAGCAGTTAAGTTAATTCTATTAAAAGAACAAACTGCCCCGGTTGTTGTCAATCAAGATAACTTAGGTGAATTCTTGGGTGTACAACGTTTTGATTACAACAAGGCAGAAGAAAATAATCAGATAGGTCAGGTCAATGGGCTTGCTTGGACTGAAGTAGGCGGCGACTTATTGACTATCGAATCTACATCCGTAGTGGGTAAAGGTAAGACTACCTTCACGGGTTCCTTGGGGGATGTTATGCTAGAGTCAATCAAGACTGCCATGACAGTAGTACGTTCACGAGCTGAAAAGTTACGTATTAATGATGATTTTCACGAGAAGCGTGACATTCACGTGCACGTTCCTGAAGGAGCCACTCCTAAGGATGGACCAAGTGCAGGTATTGGAATGTGTACAGCTTTAGTCTCTAGTTTGACTGGGAATCCAGTTAAAAGTGATGTGGCAATGACCGGTGAGATTACCTTACGTGGTGAAGTCCTAATGATTGGTGGATTAAAAGAAAAGTTATTGGCAGCGCACCGTGGTGGAATTAAAACGGTAATTATTCCCAAGGGAAATGCGCGAGACCTTGAAGAAATACCAGAAAACGTTAAATCTGATTTGGCGATTCATCCAGTACAATGGATAGATGAAGTTTTGGACTTAGCGTTAGAACATCCAGTTGCTCAATTTTCAATCCATTCTGCGTCGTAAATACGTCATTAGTTATTAATAAATCCATATAAAATGCCTGATTCAGGCATTTTATACATAAAAAAGAAAAAAAACTGGTAAATTGTTAATTTTTTTACTACTAAGGGCTTTATTATTACAAAATATATGATACCTTAGAACAAGAGATTGCTTATAGGCCTTATTTTATAAGACTTTGCAATCCAATTAAAATGTTTATCATTTGTAAATTTTGTTAATACATATTTTACTGGTAATCGAACTAATAATCACAAAAATAAAAATCTAGGGGATCTTACGTGAACAAGTCTCAATTAATCGATCAAATTGCTGAAGAAGCTGAAATCAACAAAGCACAAGCAGAACGTGCTTTAAATGCATTCACTAATGCAGTGACTGGTGAACTAGCTAAAGGCGGTGACGTAGCTTTAGTAGGTTTTGGTACTTTCACTGTACGTGATCGTGCTGCGCGCACTGGCCGTAACCCACAAACTGGTGCGGAAATTCAAATTGCAGCAGCTAAAGTTCCTGCTTTTAAAGCTGGTAAAAAATTGAAAGACGCTTGTAACTAAATTTTACTTGTGTTTGTAAAAGGCGATGGTTTACCATCGCTTTTTTTGTTTTATTAATAAACTTTTTTCTGGAGTTAACACAGTCTTATGTTAGAAAGAATGAGAGAGGGGATGCAAGGTCCTTGGGCCATGGGTATTGTTGCATTAATCGTTTTAAGCTTCGTCTTCGCTGGGGTTGGCAGTTATCTAGCTGCACCTGCAGAAACGGCTGTTGCTAAAGTGAATGATGAAGAAATTGCAGAAAGAAGTTTAGAAATTGGTTATCAAAACGAAAGAGCCCGTTTAGAAAGTCAATTTGGCGAGGGTATTTCAGCATTATTTGCCAATCCTGAGTATCTAGCTAATTTCAAGCAAGGTGTATTAGAACGTATTATTGCTGATAAACTGATTGAGCAAAAAGCGATTGAATTAGGTCTTCGTGTATCTGACCAACAAGTTCGTGAAACGATACTTGCTATGCAAGAGTTTCAAGTAGGCGGGCAATTTAATAACGATCGTTATAATGCTTTGATTCGTCAAAGTGGTTTTCAAGCAGATACTTTTAGAGAGTATATTCGTTTACAGATGACCAAAGAACAGCTTTCAAGAGCACTAATGGTTTCCGATTTTGCTAGTGAAGTAGAATCAAAGCGAATATTTGCTTTGGAGAACCAAACTCGCGATGCACGTTTTGTTGAGATCCCGCAGAACTTGTTTACGGCATCCGTAACGGTTACCGAAGAACAAATCTCTCAATTCTACCAAACAAATATTGAAGCATACGATACTGAAGCAAAAACCAGTATTGCTTATGTTGAGTTAAAGGTTGCTGATATAATTGAAACTGTTGAAACGACCGACGCTGAGTTAGAAGAATATTATCAGCTTAATATTGCTAATTACCGCACTGATGAGAAACGCCGAGTTTCGCATATTCTTTTAGAGTTGGATGACACGGCAACAGTGACAGAAGTAGCAGAAAAATTAGCAGCTGGTGAAGACTTTGCTGAAATAGCGAAGCAATATTCGATTGATACTTTCTCGGGTGAAAACGGCGGTGATTTAGAATATATTTCTTTGGGTGACTTTGATCCTGAATTTGATACAGCAGCGTTTGCTTTAACGTCTGTTGGTGAAGTCACTGAAGCGGTAACGACAGAGTCTGGTATTCACTTTATTAAATTAACTGAATTAACACCTGCAGTAACTGCTTCTCTAAGTGATGTAATAGAAGACGTTAAGACTGCTGTTAAATATGAAAAAGCATCCGAAGAGTTTTTTGAATTACAAACAACCATGGCGGATTTAGCATTTGAAGTACCTGATACTTTAGAAGACGTTGCAGAGGCGGTTAATCGTCCAGTTGTAGTGACTGACTTGTTCACTAGAAACTCAGCGCCTACTCCTCTAAATACGCCTGTTGCTTTGAATAATGCTTTCTCTGAAGATTTTATTGCTGAAGATTTAAACTCAGACATTATAGAAGTTGCTGATGATCACATCATCGTGATGCGCATAGCTCAACATGAACCACAACGTACTCAATCTCTAGATGAAGTACGGGAGCTAGTTGAAGCCTCTTTACGCGCTGATTTAGCGAAAGAAGCTGCGTTAGCGTTCGCACAAGAAGCTGTTGATGCTGATGATACAGTAGCGACCTTAGCGACTCAGTCTTTAAATCTTAATGAATTTACTGGTTTGACTAGAACAGCTACAGATGCAAATCCTGCGGCTGTAGATGCTTTATTTACGTTAGCTCAAGCTGGTGACAAAGCCGTTGTAGATTTAAATAATGGAAATGCTGGCATTGTTGAATTAGTTGCCGTGAATGCAACTGAAGCAAGCGATGAGCAAGCACTAATTGCCTTACGTAACCGTATTGCAGGTCAGCGCGCTCAAGACGAGTATCAGTTATTTGTTAATGCTTTGAAAGAACAAGCAGAGATTGTTTACATCAACTAATCTGTGCTCTTAACAAAGTAATCGTTTAAGACAATTGTAAAAAAAAGCTGACATTTGTTCGATGTCAGCTTTTTTTTTGCAAGGATATCTATTTACTGTGCTTGGGTTACCCACATCATAATCATGTAAAACAGCGCGATGACACTTGAAAATACTAAAATGTAGATAAATCCTTGTTTTCCTTGTTTTAAACTATAGTTATTTGCTTTTAAGTAGAGGATCCACAATACACTCAATACCAATGGGATAAGAAACAAAAGTCTAATCATTATCTAGATCCTTAAATTTATTCAGCTTGCGGAGCTGGACGAGGGTCAAAATCACTCATAGACATATATGTTGTCAGCAGTGACCAGATAGTTTGGTTCTGACGAATATCATCTTTATTAATTTTGTCTAAGGTATCGTTAGGTGTGTGGTGATAATCAAAATAATAATATCCATCCTGCTTGAGAGCAACGACAGGTACACCATATTTAGGCAGCATAGAAACATCAGGGCCACCGTTTGTTGTGTTATTGCCTAATTCCACACCTAACTCGGCAAGTGATTTGTAGAGCTTCTGAGGCGCTTCTCTTACTGCATCGGCAAAGCGTGTATCTAAGCGATAAATCTTACCAGCACCAAAGTCTGATTCTGCAGCCATAACGATATTATCTAGCTGGTCTTTGTTTGTACGCACGTATTCATAAGCGCCAATTAACCCAATTTCTTCAGCTGCATACAGGACAACACGAATAGTTCTTTCAGGTTGACCTACCACATCTTTTACGTGTTTAGCCGCAGCCATGACAATGCCAACACCTGCACCATCATCTAATGCTCCAGTGCCTTCATCCCATGAATCTAAATGCCCACTAATCAGGACGACTTCATCAGGACGTTGACTGCCTGTGAACTCACCAATCACGTTATAAGAAGTCTGCCAGCCAGCATCTTTAGCTTGCATTTCAATGTCGATAACTATGTCATTAGACTGTTCAAACATTGCTTCTAAAGTATCCGCATCAGCAGTAGAAATAGCACCCGCAGGGATTTTTTTCACTGCATCGTCATACCGCATTACCCCGGTATGGGCGAAGCGTGAGTTATCGGTGCCAACTGAGCGAATAATTACTGCAAGTGCGTTCTTCTTTGCTGCTTCGACAGCGCCTCTTACGCGATTAGGAACAACTTTTCCATAAAATCTACCGGCTTTATCACGTCGCATTCGCGTGTTTAAAAAGACTATTTTATTATCTACCGCAGAAGAGTCTGCTGCACTCAAGCTATCTAGAGAATCAAACATGACAACAGGGGCTGTAATACCACCCTTTGGCGTGGCAATTGAGCCACCTAATGCAGTGACAACTAATTGTTGCTCAAAGGGAGCTATAATTCTGGCATCAGCAAAACCACGCTCCCAATTGCGAACTCGAACGGGTTGTTTATATATTTTATCAAAACCTAATTCAGCGAATTTTGCTTCAGCCCAGGCGACTGCTTTTTTATCACCCGTTGAGCCTGCTATACGTGGGCCAACTTCGACGGTGAGTGATTTCACAATGTCATAAGACAAATCACTTTGCTGACTGTTATATTTCACTTGAGCTAGATGTTTGTCCAGATCAGAAATGACTTTGGGCGCTTGTTTAATAGCAGCCGGTGTTTCTTGGTAAAAAACACTGTTTTGTGTTGCGTTACAACCGGCTAATGCAAGTACTGATGCCAAAGCTAATAAAGTCAATGGTTTCGTTAACTGTCTAGTGGTAACTGGTATATATGACATGCGAGATACACTTCCTTTTTATTATCATTGTTTATTCACAATATAGTAAAACAGGATAATTGAGAATGCTAGGCAGCATATAATAAGAGTGTCTAGAGTAAACACCACTATTGTAAACGGGTGATTAAAAATAGGTACATTTTATGTATGAGTTTGTAGATGGAAAATATGCAATTAAATGTGATTTTTAGACATAAAAAAACCAGCCGTAGCTGGTTCTTTACAAAAACAAAAAATTAAAGCGCTTTGATTTGAGCGTTTAAACGGCTCTTATGACGAGCTGCTTTGTTTTTGTGGATAAGGCCTTTAGTAGCCATACGGTCGATAATTGGTGTTGCAACAGCCATAGCTGCAGTTGCACCTTCTTTATCGTTAGCTGCAATAGCAGCAATTACTCTTTTAAGACAGGTACGAGTAAAAGAGCGACGGCTCGCATTATGCTGACGACGCTTCTCGGCCTGAATTGCACGTTTTTTAGCAGACTTGATGTTAGCCAATGTGAACTCCGAAATTCATTCAATGTAAAAATTAGGGCGCAGATTATCGTTTTTTATGAACTCGATGTCAAACCATTTAATGAAGTTTTTGAGTTTACGTACACAAATCACACACTTAATGCTAATCTAGCCGCACTTGGATGTTTATTATAAAAAAGATCTACCTTAAATGCTGTTAAAATCTGGTCTGATTGTAAGTTTTATGACGTTAGTTTCACGTGTGCTTGGTCTGGTGCGTGATGTTGTCGTTGCTAATTTTATGGGCGCAGGTGCAGGCTCAGATGTTTTCTTTTTTGCTAATAAAATTCCTAATTTTCTTCGCCGTTTATTTGCCGAAGGCGCATTTGCACAAGCTTTCGTCCCGGTACTATCAGAAGTGCAGGCCCAAGAAGACCCAAAGGCATCTTTAGCGTTTATTGCAAAGATATCCGGTACCTTGGGTGTCATCGTATTTTTTACATCTATCCTTGGCGTAGTGGGCTCAGGTGTTATCGCTGCCATATTCGGCACGGGTTGGTTTATTGACTATCTCAATGGAGAACCTGCTGGAGAAAAATACGAATTAGCCAGCACGATGCTTAAAATCACCTTCCCTTATTTATTTTTTATCACCTTAACCGGACTGTCAGGGGCAATCTTAAATACTTTAAACAAATTTGCCGTGGCCTCTTTTACGCCTGTTTTACTCAATATCTCTATTATCACTTGCGCCTATTTACTTCACGACGACTTTTCTACACCGGCTTTTGCGCTAGCATGGGGAGTCTTTATCGGTGGTGCTGTACAGCTAGCCTTTCAAATCCCGTTTTTATACAAAGCTGGCGTGTTAGTGAAACCTCAATGGGGCTGGGCTGACAGTCGAGTTAAGAAAGTCCGCACCTTGATGATCCCAGCATTGTTCGGCGTTTCAGTGAGCCAAATTAACCTTTTGTTCGATACGCTTATTGCTAGTTTCTTGATGACAGGCTCGATTAGCTGGTTGTATTACTCAGACAGGCTGATGGAATTTCCTTTAGGTTTGTTTGGGATCGCGATTGCCACAATTATTCTGCCCACGCTGTCTCGTGATCACGTTGCTGACAATCCAAAGGCCTTTCAAAATAACATGGATTGGGCCTTCAGAATGGTGTGCTTATTAGGTGTACCATCGTGTTTTGGATTAATTGTATTGGCTGAACCTTTGTTATCTGTGATTTTCGAGCGCGGTGCATTTACTACTAGTGATGTGTCAATGGCCGCAGCAAGTTTGTGGGCATACGGTGCTGGTTTGGTCAGTTTCATGCTTATTAAGGTGTTCGCACCGGGTTTTTACGCTCGCCAAGACACTAAGACCCCTGTCAAATTTGGCATTATCGCCATGGTCTCGAACATGTTATTTAATGTGATCTTTGCTATCCCTTATGGTTATGTTGGTTTAGCGATGGCTACCAGTCTATCCGCCACGTTAAATGCAGGCTTGTTATATTTCACGCTACAACGCCATGGTGTATTTAAACTCTCGAGTGACACATTAATACTCGTCGTACGTATTATCATTGCAGCACTAGCGATGGTACTTATGTTGTCTTACATGCAAACCACGGTTGTTTGGGGAGATCTAACCCAATGGCAACGGGTCTTCCATGTCAGTCAATGGTTAGCATTAGCTGCGGTAGTGTTTGTATCTGTTTTATTACTGCTAGGCGTGCAACCAAAGCATTTTAAGCAAGTGACTGGAAGATAAATTATCAACATGGTCTCTTATAGCAAGCGATTTGAATAAAAGTTAATAAAACAACGATCGTTGGTAAGCGATTGAAGCACAAATGTTTAATGAGTTGTATCGCTGATGACTGACAACGACTTTGCCAAGTCATTCTATTTTCAAGTTATTTTCTTTTCTAGTCATTCTCCCTAGGGAACATAAAACATAGGACATCGCATCGCTTACTCTAAGAAATTTAAACTAAGTTACAAATTTCTTAGAGTACAATTTGTCAATGATCTTAGATATAAAGTAAGGCAAGCTTGACAATTTCGGCGGGCTTACTATAATAAGTTAAAAAGTAATGCTTACTTTACTTTTAGATAAGAGGATTTGACTTGTGCAGACATTAGAAAGTTATTGTGACAAAGAAAAACGTAACACGAAAAGTATCGCAGTTTGGACGGGCTTATGGTTAATTTCCACTGCGGCTTTGGCTTTTGGTCCTAAGTTTCTTTGGGACTATCATACCGTTATTAGTATGGTTTTAGTTTGTGTAAACTTATTTTTTGGTTATAAGATGGTTGTTGCGAATAAGCAATTATTGGAAGATTTAGATGAGTTACAACAAAAAATAATGTTCTTAGGTATGGCATTTGCCCTCGGTTGCACAGTTGTAGTTGCGACTGTTTTAGGTTTGTTAGAGGCAATACGTTTGGTTGACTCAGTCATAAATCCATCGAGTATTTTGTTTGTCACAGGTATATCCTATTTAGTGGGCATCGCTATGGCAAAGCGGAAATACGCATGAAGAATCGTTTAAAAGTGCTCCGCGCAGAGCGGGATTGGACCCAAGCGGACCTTGCCGAACGTCTAGAGGTGTCTCGACAGACTATTGTTGCGATTGAAAAGGGTAAGTACGATCCTAGCTTACCACTCGCGTTTAAAGCAGCGCGTTTGTTTGAGATGCCAATAGAATCCATTTTTCAAGACGAACCAAGCGCGATCTAATCTCTTCTTAGCCTTAAAATACCCACTAATGTTTTAAGGCTTCATCCGCTTTTATCATAGCTTAAATTGAGTAAGTCGTTTATAATTACGCGCCTAAAAATACCCAGTTTAAATAAGATTATACCTAATGGAACTCATCCGTGGCTTACATAATATTCGAGCGCAGCACAAAGGCTGTGTTTTGACTATTGGTAAATTTGACGGTGTTCATTTAGGTCACCAGGCGGTCTTAGAAAGCTTAATGGCAAAAGCCAAAGAACTCGATTTGCCTGCAACGGTAATGGTTTTTGAACCACAACCAGAAGAAGTCTTTACACCACACCATGCACCTGCCAGATTATCGCGTTGGCGTGACAAATATACCGCCCTGAAACGCATCGGTTTGGATCGTCTGATATGTATTCCTTTTACAGCCAAGTTTGCGAGCCAATCACCACAAGAATTCATTGAGCAGATTTTAATCAATTCTTTAGGGGTGAAGTTTTTAGTCGTCGGTGATGATTTTCGCTTTGGGTATAAGCGCAAAGGTGACTTTGCCATGCTACAAGCCGCTGCCGAGCAACAAAATTTTCAAGTGGTAAATACCCAAAGTTTTCGTTTAGCAGACTGCCGAATTAGTTCTACAGCCATTCGCGAAGCGTTAGCTGAGGATGATTTTAGTCGCGCAAATGAGATGCTGGGGCGTGAGTTTACGATCAGTGGGAAAGTCGTACATGGCCAGAAAAAAGGCCGTACGATTGGATTTCCGACGGCCAACGTCAATTTAAAACGAGCTAAGGCTCCTGTAAAAGGGGTATTTGCAGTCCATGTTTATCATGATGATAGATGTTACTTAGGTGTGGCGAATATTGGAGCCAGACCTACGGTTGATGGACAAGATGCATTATTAGAAGTACATATCTTTGATTTTACTGGTAATATTTATGGCCAGAAAATTAAAGTAACTTTACAACACAAACTGCGTGGCATTATAAAATTTGCTACATTTGCAGAACTTAAAACGCAGATTCAGCTCGATGCTGAACGTGCACGACAACTATTACGTTAACTCAACTGGATTACCGATTTTATGAGTGATTACAAAGCCACCTTAAACTTACCTGAAACAGCATTTCCAATGCGTGGGAACCTAGCCCAGCGTGAACCTAAAATGCTTAAAGCGTGGACCGAGAAAAAACTATACCAAAAAATTCGTGAGGCCAAGGCGGGTAAGACTCCGTTCGTACTGCATGATGGCCCTCCATACGCCAATGGTGACATTCATATTGGGCACGCAGTTAACAAAATACTTAAAGACGTCATTGTGAAAGCTAAAACATTAGCAGACTTTGATGCGCCATACGTGCCTGGTTGGGATTGTCACGGTCTACCTATTGAGTTGATGGTTGAGAAAAAAGTCGGTAAACCTGGTAAGAAAGTTTCTGCAGCTGAATTTAGAGAAAAGTGTCGTGCCTATGCTCAGCGTCAAATCGACGGACAAATGAAAGATTTTATTCGTTTGGGTGTACTGGGCGATTGGAATAATCCATACAAAACTATGGATTTTTCATCTGAGGCTAATATTATCCGAGCGTTGAGCAAGATTGTCGACTCTGGACACTTAGAAAAAGGCTTTAAGCCTGTACATTGGTGTACAGACTGTGGTTCAGCCCTTGCTGAAGCCGAAGTGGAATACCAAGATAAAGTTTCTCCTGCCATTGATGTGAAATTTGTCGTTAGTGATATCGAACAAGTCAGCAAAGCATTTGGCGGTGCTGATGTATCTGATGCTGCTGTCGTGATTTGGACCACAACGCCATGGACTATTCCTGCTAACCGTGCGGTGTCTATTCACCCAGAATTACAGTACGCTTTAGTGCAGGTCCCTGGTCAGAAAATTATTATTGCAGATGATATGGTAGCCAGTTGTTTATCGCGTTACGGAATAGACGAAGATGCAGCTCAAGTGCTTGCTACTTGTACGGGTGCTGAGTTAGAAAATGCGGCACTAGCGCATCCATACCTTGATATCAAAGTGCCTTTGATTTTAGGCGAGCATGTGACTACAGAGTCTGGAACAGGTTGTGTCCATACTGCACCGGCACACGGCGTAGACGATTTTAATGTGGGTAAACAGTACGACATTGAAGTGTATAACCCTGTGGGTTCAAATGGTGTTTACTTAGAAGGCACGCCAGAGTTTGCAGGTCAGCACGTATTTAAAGCGAATGGTCCAATTGTTGAGTTTTTACAAGCCAAAGACGCCCTAATGCTAGCCACAGAGTACGAGCATAGCTATCCACATTGCTGGCGTCACAAAACGCCGATTATTTTCCGTGCGACACCGCAGTGGTTCGTCTCAATGGATAAGAACGGTTTGCGTAAAGATTCTTTGGAGCAAATCAAACAGACACAATGGATCCCAGAGTGGGGCGAAAATCGTATTGCCACTATGGTTGAAGGACGTCCAGATTGGTGTATTTCACGCCAGCGTACTTGGGGGGTGCCGATTCCACTGTATATTCACAAACAAACAGGTGAAATTCATCCAAACTCTACCGAGTTGATGGAGCAAGTTGCTGCACAAGTTGAAACCAAAGGTATTCAAGCTTGGTGGGATATCGATGATGCTGCATTGTTAGGCGCAGATGCAGCGTCTTATGACAAAGTGACAGATACGTTAGATGTATGGTTTGATTCTGGTGTAACGCATCATTTTGTCGTGTCTTGCCGAGATGATTTGCCTGCATCTGCAGATTTGTATTTAGAAGGTTCAGATCAGCACCGCGGTTGGTTCATGTCATCGTTAATGACGGGTGTTGCGATGGATGGAGTGGCACCATATAAACAAGTACTTACTCACGGTTTTACAGTCGATCAACATGGTCGTAAGATGTCAAAGTCGGTTGGAAACGTCGTTGCACCGCAAGAAGTATTTAATAAATACGGTTCTGATATATTACGTTTATGGGTAGCTTCTACCGACTACAGAAGTGAAATTGCGGTATCTGATGAGATCTTAAAACGTTCTGCTGATGCGTATCGTCGGATTCGTAACACTGCACGTTTCTTACTATCCAATCTAAACGGCTTTGATCCTAAAACAGATCTAGTACCTGCTGAAGATATGGTTGCCTTAGATGCATGGGCCGTGAAAAAAGCCCAAGAAACTCAAGCAGAAATTACAGCGGCATATGACAAATACGACTTATTAGTTGTGACACAAAAAATGATGCAGTTCTGCTCAATTGATATGGGGAGTTTTTACTTAGACATTATCAAAGACCGTCAATACACAGCTAAGTCAGACGGCTTAGCAAGACGTTCTTGTCAAACAGCTTTATACCATATTATTCAAGCATTAGTGCGTTGGATGGCACCTGTAACGAGTTTTACAGCACAAGAAATCTGGGAAACTTTACCACAAGCAAGCGACGCGGATGAATTTGTGTTTACTGATAGTTGGTATACAGCATGGCCAGAAATGGATACGCCTAAGTTAGCAACATTTGATGATGCATTTTGGCAGCAAGTATTAGCGGTTAAAGATGCGGTTAATAACGCGCTCGAACAAGCTCGTAAAGACGATGTGTTAGGTGGTTCATTGGAAGCTGACGTGGTGATTTATGCTGATGATAGTATGAGTGCTCAATTAGCTAAATTAGAAGATGAGCTGCGTTTTGTCCTTATAACATCAACGGCAACGGTGCAGCCTCTTGCAGAAAAGTCAGCAGATGCAGTAGCAACAGCCTTAGAAGGTGTGTTTGTCCAGGTGACTAAATCAAGTGGAGAAAAGTGTGTGCGTTGTTGGCATCACCGTGAAGATGTGGGTACAGTAGCGGCTCACCCTGAACTGTGTGGACGTTGTATTGAAAATGTCGAAGGTGCTGGTGAAACTCGCGCTTACGCATAAGGAATAATGGATGTTTACGGCACCTACGATGCGAGATTTATTCACTCAAACAGGCTTTCGTTTTTTATGGATTGCCGTATTGGGTTTGGTTTTAGACCAATATACAAAGTATTGGGTTTTAGAAAACTTTGTTTTGTACGAGTCGATACAAATCACCAGTTTTTTTAACCTCACATACGTGCGGAATTATGGGGCTGCATTTAGTTTTCTTCATGATGCCGGTGGCTGGCAGCGCTATTTCTTTACAGGTATAGCATTTGTCGTCAGTGCAGTTATTCTTTGGTGGTTGAAAAACAGTCCCAAAGAACACGTACTTTTACCCGTTGCTTTTAGCTTTATATTAGGTGGCGCAATAGGCAACGTTATCGACCGTTTAATGCATGGCTATGTTGTCGACTTTTTAGATTTTTATTATGGCACCTACCATTGGCCAGCATTTAATATTGCAGACAGTGTGATCTTTATCGGTGCAGGTTTGCTAATTATTGATATGTTTATCAATAAAGAAGAAGAGAATAAATAATGAGTGAAGTCATTGGTGATAACAGCGAAGTCATCTTACATTTTGATTTAAAACTGGAAGATGGTTCAGCTGCAGATAGTACACGAGTGAACAACAAACCCGCTAAGATGGTCATGGGCGACGGTAGTTTAACGCCTAATTTTGAAGCGTGTTTACGCGGTTTAACTATTGGTGAAAAAGCATCATTTACCCTTGAAGCGGTGGATGCCTTTGGCATGCCAAATCCAGACAACATTTATCATGTCGATAGAACTAAGTTCGCTGCGGATATGGACCTGCAAGAAGGTATGATTATGGGTTTTGCGCAACCGGATGGTTCTGAGTTGCCAGGTATTATCCGTAATGTTGAAGGTTTGTCAGTGACGGTTGATTTTAATCATCCATTGGCAGGACAAACCGTTATTTTTGATGTGGAAATTATCAACGTCGTCAACGCAGAATAAATTAGGACAAAATTATGCAAATACAACTCGCTAATCCTCGTGGTTTCTGTGCTGGCGTAGACAGAGCTATTACGATTGTAGAACGTGCGTTAGAGATGTTTGAACATCCTATCTATGTCCGTCATGAAGTTGTGCATAATAAATTTGTGGTTGATGGTCTGAAAAATAAAGGTGCTGTCTTTGTAGCTGAGCTCGATCAAGTACCGGATGATAGTATTGTGATCTTCTCTGCCCACGGTGTTTCTCAAGCTGTCCGCACCGAAGCAGACCGTCGTGGTTTGAAAGTGTTTGATGCGACTTGTCCATTGGTCACAAAAGTCCATATGGAAGTGATGCGTGCCAGTAAAAAGGGCATTGAATGCATTTTGATTGGACACAAAGGTCACCCAGAAGTAGAAGGCACAATGGGGCAATACGATAACCCTGAAGGTGGTATTTATTTAGTGGAAACAGCAGAAGATGCTCGTCAACTGCAAGTAAAAAAACCAGAAGCCCTTTATTACTGCTCACAAACCACATTATCAGTTGATGATACAGCGGATGTTATTGATGCCTTAAGAGAGACGTTTCCAAAAATTGACGGCCCACGTAAAGATGATATTTGTTACGCTACGCAAAATCGTCAAGACGCGGTGCGCGATATGGCCGAGTCTTGTGATTTGGTTTTAGTTGTTGGGGCAACTAACAGCTCTAACTCAAACCGCTTACGCGAATTATCAGAAAAACTTGGCACCCGAGCTTATTTAATTGATGACGCGGAAGCTATTCAACCCGCATGGTTAGTCGGCAAAAAAGCCATCGGTGTTACAGCAGGCGCATCTGCTCCAGAGGTACTAGTCCAGGGTGTCATTGATACCTTAAAATCTCATGGAGCAGAAGATGTCACTGAAATCACTGGCCGTGAAGAAAACATCGAATTCGCCGTACCCAAAGAATTGCAAGTTAAACAAATCGTGTAATTCTCCACTTTTATGGTTTTATCTTTCTTTGCTCACTTGACGGCTTGCGCCTAAATCGCTCACAAAGAACGACAAACCCAGTAGTGTTATGAATCCCACCTCGGTAGATTGATTATCATTTTTAACCTATGTAGATTGATTACCAATGGATAGCTATGTTTCTCTTGAATGATTTGCATCCGCAGGATGCTAAATGAAAGGGAAATGTAGTTATCCAAAATATTGAAGTGCATATCTCACAAAGTATGGTTTTATCATTCTTTGCTCACTTGACGGCTTGCGCCTAAATCGCTCACAAAGAACGACAAACCCAGTAGTGTTATGAATCCCACCTCGGTAGATTGTTTATCATTTTTAACCTATGTAGATTGATTACCAATGGATAGCTATGTTTCTTTTGAATGATTTGCATCCGCAGGATGCTAAATGAAAGGGAAATGTAGTTATCCAAAATAATCAGTAGTCATAGTCTAGTTTTTACATACCAAAGTTTTGTTCTCAGTACTCTTTCCTTTCTTTTCTCAGTCTATTCTTCTATTTGTATAAAGAAGCAATCAGAGGCAATCAGAGGTGATTGAATGGTCAGGCAACCCAAGTTACGTTCATTTCGAAATGAAATCACTGGCATCGGAATGATTGAAATACTGGTGACGTTGGTAATTCTGGCCATTGGACTGATGGGTGTGGCTAGTTTGCAATACATCTCTGCATTAAGTCATTCTGATGCGATGGTACGCTCCCTAGCGGTACTTGTTGCTGAACAATTAAGTGAACGTTTACGCGCTGCTGCTAAACTATCCAATAAGGGTGATGGTTTGGTATTGGATAATGCTTATTTTGTGGGTGATAACTTTAACTTTGCTGGGTTGAGTTGCGCTGATTCAACCAAGAGTGATTATGATTGTTTCTGTTTAGCGATCCCTACTGCAGTCCCTAATTGTGAAACAGGAACATGTTCACCGGCTCAAACTGCTCAGTATGATATTCATCAGCTCAGTTGCGCAGCTGTGCAAACTAATCCATTAACAGAGGTGTCTTTGTCTTGTAATGACAATGATACTTCGGATACAGATTCCTGCAGTGCAGGTTCTCGTTACAGTATTTTAGTCCGTTGGCCAGTGGCGCCCTGGCAAAATAAAAATTTAGCTGTGAACAGCATTTGTAATTCTACAACGACTGACTTATTTGCGTGCGTCAGCGTGGAGTTGTTTTTATGAAAGCATTACCAGCTCACCGCATTTTAAAATCAAACAGGGCTCAGGGTTTTACCTTGGTCGAGGTCATGATCGCCTTAGTATTGGGGGCAATTATTTCCTTAGCCATTATTCAAATCATGATCAGTAACTCCGTGACAGAAAGATTAAATAGGGCATTAACGTCCGTTCAAGAAAATGGCCGTTTTGGGATGTTACGCTTGCAACAAAACGTATTGTTGGCTGGTCGTTATGACCCTCTATCGACGGATTTAAACCGTTCTGTAGATATTACAGAAGAATACTTTTTTGTGCGTCAACACCCAGTTGTATTACTCAATGAACTTCGTTTACGTGCAACATTGGGAATTACTGACGGGGCAGATGGGAGCAATGACCGTTTGGTAGTTCTTGGGCAGCATGACTTAGATTGTCGTGGTTACCACCTTGGTTATTTAACGGGAGAAGAGTTTCCTGTGGTGAATGAATATTTTGTAGAGAAAGGCACGTTAAAGTGTCGTGGTTTTGACTTGCGAGTTCTACGCGGTTTGCGAACAGCGGTTGGGCATAACAATCATGCTGCCTATAGCCTGCTTGATGGCGTTGAAAGTTTTCAAGTCTTATACGGCATTGACGCATTAAACGATGGGCGTGTTAGTCAATACGTCAATGCTGATAATGTAGTTATGCCTAAGAATGTGATTGCTATTCGTATTGGTATGCTATTAAAAAGTACAGAGGAGATTAATGTTAATAATACACAGGCATTTGCTGTTCTAGATGAGCCACCTGTTGTTCCGGTTAGTTCTCATGTATATCGTCAGTTTGAAAACACTATATTGCTGCGTAACATGAAATATTATGTGCAACGAGGGCAATTGTGAATAGTATTCGACAACAATGTGGCATCGTTATGATCTTTGCTTTGTTAATGTTGCTCTGTTTAACTATTTTAGGTGTTGCTTCTGTATCCTCAAGTTTACTTCAGACTAAAATGGCGAGTTCTCAAGAGCAACAATTTTTAGCATTTAACGCAGCAGAAGGCGCGCTTTCTGAGGTCTTATTTGAAATGGAGGAGCAATTAGAATTAAGTACTACAAGTTTACTTAATCCTTTGTTAGAAGCGCGAAAAATATCGGAGTTAGTCCCTTCGGTAACCGGTCTTAGTTGCTTTGTTAAGGACGGTTTTATTCAAAGTAATGTCACCAGCGCTGGACCAAACTTTGCGGAACGTCATACTACTCTTGCTCAATCTCACTCTCAATATCGTTTAACACGTTGGTCGCGTATAGCCTATGTTCAAGAGCAAACGTGTCGAGGTTCATCAAATGTTATTGGTGCGAATAAAATAAGCTGTCATATGTTTGTGGTGCGCGGTTGCGGACAATTAGAGAATAGCCCATTTGCCGTTGCTAACTCAATGACGGTATCGGTTTTTGCGCCAACGTCTCAATAAAGAGGGCATACTTATGCATTTCTTATTAGCAGGAAAGATGTGTCCTTTAGCTGTATTTGGTTATGCTTGTACTTGTGTACTGCTATATTTGATTAGTCTTGCGTGCATGGCTGATAGCGAAAATGCTGTTGATAACTTTGTTATAATACCACCAGAATTCATCCCTAACCTCTCTAAGGATTACCAAGATAGCTCTTTGTTTAATCATATTTACGAATTAGATGGGGATTTAATTTTGCGTCGAGTGGCTGATAAAACGTATTTATATATAGGTATGGGCCGTGGTGGTGATAACTACTATGTCTTTGACGTTAGTAACAACATAGATCCTAAATTAGTATTCACAATAGATGGAGGCCAAGGTGCTTTTAGCAAACTAGGACAAACATGGTCTCGTCCGACATTCACTAAGATGAAGATTGGCTCCCAAGCAAAGAATGTGATGATCATTGGTGGGGGTTATGACGAAGGCCAAGACAGTAAAACTCTGCGAAGTCCAGATGCAATCGGCAATGCTATTTTTATTATTGATGCAGATACTGGTACCAAATTGTTTGAAATTAGTTCAGCTAACGCAGATTTAGTTGTGAGTGACATGAAATATTCGATTCCTGGACGGATTTCGAGTATCGACCGCGATAATGATGGTTATGTAGATCATCTTTACTCGGCAGACACTGGCGGTCAATTATTTAGATTTGATATTTATAACGGGCAGACAGGAAGTAACTTGGTTAAAGGTCAGCGCATAGCTGATTTAGGTGGGGATACAGTAGCGACTCATCGACGTTTTTATTATGGCCCAGACATCATTGCAATAAACCAAGGTGCTCAAGCACACTTCGCGATAGCAAAAGGGTCAGGAGACCGAACCCACCCCTTGAATACAACCAACCAGGATAGTTTTTATCTATATCGTGATGCAGGTGTGTTTAAAAGAGATAAAGATGGTGCGTATACTTTCCCGGTAACAACGATAACCCCCGCGAATCTATATGATGTCAGTGCGCATCTATTAACAGCAGATAATAACCTGGAAAAAGTGGCTGCATTGACTGCATTTCAAGGTAAAGAAGGTTGGCGTATTGATCTGCAAACAAGTGGTGAAAAAGTATTGGCTTCACCGTTAATTTTGGATTACCAAGTATTTTTTACAACTTATGTACCAGCTTCATTGAGTAACAGTTTGTCTGCATCTGGAAACTCTCGTGCGTATTTGGTGAATTTATTCAATGGTAATGCGGTCACTGATTTAGATAAAAATGGTATCACGGAAAGTACAGATCGCTATGCTCAACTTAGTCAAACCGGTATCGCCTCTGATACTAAAATTTTAATCGATAATATTGTGAAACCGCAGGTTTGTTTAGGCACTGAATGCGTATCTGCGGTTATAGAATATGACACTAACGGCAATGAGATTCAGTGTACGGGCGACTTTGCTTGCCTCGCTCGAAATATTTTCGGGCGTTTCGAACGTGTTCAACAACAGTCATGGACGACCGAAATAGAGAAAAACTAATTGTGGTGAAACTTATGCAAAAGTCTTCAGGTTTTACCTTACTTGAATTAATGTTCACGGTGGCGATTATCGGTATTATTGTCATAGTGTCCTTTCCTAGTTATAAAGGCATTACTAATCAATCCAGAAGAGCCTCAGCTCAAGCTGATATGCTGGCTTTTGCTGCGGCTATGGAGCGCCATAAAGCGGCTAATTTTACTTATGTGGGGGCGGCAACAAATGGTTTGGATACCGGTGCACCCAAAGTATTTCAGACTTTTTCCCCTGCAACAGGTTCAGCAAGTAATAAAGATTATGATTTGACCATCAGTGCGATTAATAGCAATGGTTTAGCTTATGTGCTTAAAGCAACCCCTGTAATGGCGAGTTCTTTGGCAAATGATGGTACTTTATATGTTTTTTCAGATGGTCGTAAAGGCTGGGATAAGAATAATAATGGCGTCTTAGAAGCGGCGGAATATTGCTGGCGTTGCTGATTCACCTAAGAACAACTTAACGCTTTCCCGGCATTTGTTTCATGGATGCCATCGTTATTAGAGTCTTTGCTCACAGTTGTTCTTCCTTGAAGAGAGATAAAGATCCCTCGTGCTGAAGTATCTTGATTATTATGGCCACAGATTTTGATTGTTGCTGGAGAAGCACTAGCACCATTAAAGTTAAATTGCACCGGTGTCGCTGGACCGTTCATTTGCACATTATCTGTTTGCGTGAGTGTAGTTAGGATCACTTCATCGCCGTCCAGAATATTATTGACATTGTCATCAACAAATACCATTTTATGGTTATTCCAGTTGGTTCCACAATGGATAAAATCAGCAGTAGAGCAGATTTTGGTCGTATTTTTTGTGTTGATAGCATGATGACGAGCAAATTGAATGACGCTACTGGTATGGTTTAGCTCTGCTATAATTAGGCTATTCTGATAGAGATCATTTGCCCTAGGGCCAACAAAAACGAATGTAATGCTCAGGATACTCAGAGTAATCATCAGCTCAAGCAAAGTTAATCCGTATTGTAGATTCATATAAGCCTCTTTAATAAAGCACCTGCAATGGTATAATCATAATGCAAAACAGCCTTTTTTTAGGTATTGTTATGTCTTCAAGACGAAGTTTGTCATACCTTGTTCCACAAAGTCGTATCATATAATGCAAAAACTTCAGCTATAAAACGACTGTCCCAATGATGTGTTGTTATAAAATTAAGGATTTCAAAATGTCAGTGAATGATATTTTACAAGAGATGAGAGTTTTACCTGAGATTGATGTAGCACAAGAAATTGCCCGTCGTACTGCATTTATTCAAGAACAACTCAAGGCTTCGGGGTGCACAACGTTAGTACTTGGGATCAGTGGTGGGATAGACTCATGTACTCTTGGGCGTTTAGCTCAGTTAGCCATTGACGAATTAAATGCTGCACAGCAAACAGATAAATACCAGTTTGTTGCTGTTCGTCTACCTTATAATACACAAGCGGATGAGGCAGATGCACAAGCCTCTATCGATTTTATTCAGCCTTCACAGAGTGTTACAGTGAATGTTGCTCCGGGAGCTGATGCTATTCATACATCTGTGACGCAAGGTCTGTTAGAGCAAGGTTTGTTGCCCAGCTCTGACTCTCATATTGACTTTGTTAAAGGAAATGTTAAAGCGCGAACGCGTATGGTAGCCCAGTATGAGATAGCTGGAATGCTTGGTGGTCTAGTCCTAGGTACAGATCACAGTGCAGAAAATATTACTGGTTTTTATACCAAATATGGTGATGGTGCGTGCGATTTGGCACCCTTATTCGGTTTAAACAAACGTCAAGTAAGAGCACTGGCAAGCGCTATGGGGGCGCCTGAAATTGTTGTTACCAAAGCGCCTACTGCCGATTTGGAGACATTGAATCCACAGTTAGCGGATGAACAAGCATTAGGTCTTACTTATGATGAGATCGATGACTTTTTAGAAGGTCGTCAAGTCCCTACACATGTCTCCGATAAACTAGTGAGTACTTATTATAAAACACAGCATAAGCGTGTTCCAATTCCAACAATCTACGATAGTGAGATGTAATAAATGAAAAAAATTGAAGCAATTATTAAACCTTTTAAGATGGACGATGTTCGTGAAGCACTTGCTGAAGTTGGTGTAAATGGCATGACAGTAACTGAGGTTAAGGGCTTTGGTCGCCAAAAAGGCCATACTGAACTATACCGTGGAGCCGAATATCAAGTGGATTTTTTACCAAAGATGAAATTAGAAATGATTTTATCTGATGATCAAGTAGACCGAGCAATTGAAGCGATTATGAGTACGGCACAGACAGGTAAAATCGGTGATGGTAAAATATTTGTTTATAACGTAGAGCAAGCAATGCGTATACGTACGGGTGAGAATGGCGACGAAGCATTATAAGCTAAGTTGTGCCCTAATAAGTAAACGAAGCACTGAATTTAAGAGCCCATTGTTAACATCTCAACTATAATTATCGTATAGTTGAAATGCTAACAATGGGCTTTATTTATTTTTGTAGTAAGGCCGTCCTAAGTATAAGTACTCAGGGCTTAATGGTCATGACCACAACCGCCTGGAGCATGTGCATGGCCATGTTCTATTTCTTCATCGGTAGCTGGTCGTACATCTATGATTTCTACGTCGAACTTTAACTCAACACCAGCAAGAGGATGGTTACCGTCAACTACAACTTCTTCTTCAGTAGCATCAATCACCATAACAGTTTGTTCACCGTCATCGGTTTGCGCCCGAAATGTCATACCAACATTCACTTCGTTATCACCGAATAATGTTTTTGGTACGGTTTGAACTAATTGCTCATGTCGTTCACCGTAAGCATTTTCAGGTGCTACTTCGATTTCGTATTTGTCACCAGCTACACGTCCTATTAAAGAATCTTCTAAACCCTTAATCAGATATTGACTGCCTTGGAGATGCATCATCGGTTCGCCAGAGCGAGATGAGTCAATTTCTGTACCATCGGTAGTTGATACTGTGTAATGCATGGTAACGACTGTGTTTTGAGCAATGTTCATGTTTCGCGCTTTCCTGTTTAATCCTCTAATGTATAAGGTAGAGGTCTTATCGTAAATGTAATCTCTGGCTGTTCTTTTAGCCTGAGCGATGTAGTAGTTTCGATATCATTGGGTAAAACGGCGAATACCCAATTCTCTTCAGCTAGCCCTGCGGAAGTTAAGACTTGTCCAGCGCGACGCCAATTTTCACCTAACTGTTGCTCTATAATGGCACCAACTGGAATATTTGTCACCTCTGAGCTATGTAAAACATACCCGGCACGTTTGTTTTTGCCTAAATATTTGGTTCTAGCGACAACTTCTTGGCCCATGTAACAACCCTTAGTGAAATCAATTGCGCCTGGTAAAGCCTGTAAATTCAGCATCTGTGGCACGTATTCACCAGCAGTTTGGGCTTGGATACTGCCAATGCCTGCACAAATATTTAAGGCTTCCCAAACATGGCTCCCCGAGCTCAGTTCGTGTTCTAAAGATTTAAATGCAAGCAAATATCGAGGATGCGTGCCAGCTAGTGCAATTACAATATTATCTTCATTAATTGCAGAATCCTTATCAATATTTAGCGTTGAAAAGACTTCTGACTCAGGTAATGCACCTATAACCGCATACTCATCCGACACATCAGTGATGGTCACTTTAGAAAAAACGCCGTATTTTTTTAATTCAGCTAATGATTTTGCTGTTGCAGAATTGTGCATGAATAAGAATAAGCCGTCATTGGCACGAAAAGCTAAAAACATACTCCACATTTTGCCTTTAAAATCACAGTGGGCGCCAAAAGTATGTTCACCAACAGCTAAGCTTTCTACATTGCAGGTGACTTGCCCCTGAATATAGCTAATAGCATCTTCACCTGTGATAGAAATTACGGATAAATGAGTTAATTCAGCATCCCAACTTGGGCTTAGCTCTGCTAATAACGCAGGTATGTTTGCAACCGTCATATTTTTTCCTTACATCTTTACATGTCTTAAGACTATTCAATTATAAAGAACAGCTGATTTTTTGATGGATTTGATTATAATATCTTTCAGTTCTGTTATCGACTCAAGAGAAGCAAATATGTTTACTGAAAAACGCCTAAATCGTCTTAAATGGGCTTGCCGTAGAGGTATGCTAGAGTTAGATGTTTTATTTTTGCCATATGTTTTAGAAGCATTTGATGATTTAGATTATTCTCAACAAGAGACTTTTGAGCGTTTGTTGACCTGTGATGATCCAGATTTATTCGCTTGGTTTATGGGCCACCAAAAGTGTGATGATCCAGCGTTAGCCGAAATGGTTGATAATGTATTACACAGAGTGAAAGTCTAAATTATGAGAGCAGTGCTCAAAGCGAGCTCTGCTTTTTTATCTCTTCGTTTTCTGCGACTAGTTCAGTCCTTTCAGTCAGTCTTCCAAACGTCTGCATCCCAATTATATTTGCAGCAAAGACGCGAAACCTTGGTGCAAACCATTGAGTTAGCTCAGGTTAAACCATATAGCAATTACCCATTTACAACTCATGTGCTTACTTGGCAAAAACGAGCTTTTCCTTTTATCGACCGAGACGCTCAGCTAACCATGACAGTTTATCGTTGCATGTTTAGTCAGGTGGTAGTAGTTTTTTTAGGGGAACAGTATTTCTATCTAGCACCCCATTCGAGATTTTCTAGATTGTTGACTTATCTAAAACTACAACCTGTTAATGTGCATTTAGGTAAAGCTAGACCAGAGCTATTGTGTATATGGTTTTGGCAGTTTCGCAACAATCAGCAGCGTCGTTTGGCGTATTTTATCCGGCATGCTATGGTTTGTGCAAAATAACAATAAAAAAAGTAAAACCGATGCTTAAACTCTTATTTAAAAAAACACACCCTAAGGTTAAACAAGGACTAGTAGAGCCTGAGCTGCCAAAAATGAGTGTTAGTAAAGATGTTGACTTTACAATGCAAATAGCTCACCTCAAACGCTATGATGCTATGACAGGCTGGCCAGAACACTTCGCAGATATTGTTCATCCAGCTTACTTAGCCATGCGTGCACTGACTTTGCAAGAACCGTTAATCAGCGACCATAAACAGCCCTTTGCAGGTTTGGGTTTAGTCCATATGGGCAATAAAATGCACTACACACGAATGCTCAAAAAGTCAGAAAAAATTACTTTGTCTTGTGCTTTTGGTCAGCTTTGGGAGCACAAATTGGGCTGGGTATTTTCGGTCAATACCCAAGCTTACGCACAGGATGATCCGAGTCAACCAGTAATGACATTGGAAAGTCATTATTTGTATCGGCAACAACGCAAACCAGAAAAAAGCCAATTACCTCAGTATCTACCGGAAAAAATTCCGTTTATGCAATATGCTTCTGAAAGTCAGTTAGTGGAGCATAAAAAAAGCTCGAAAATTACCGTAGATAATAGTTTGGCTAGAAGTTATGCTCGTTTGTCTGGCGATTATAATCCCATTCATCTGTTTACTTGGAGTGCACGCTTATTTGGTTTTAAACAGCCTATCATCCACGGGATGTGGACGAAAGCGCGTGTGCTAAGTACTTGGTTTAGTCAACACCAAACATTTGCAGTTGATCAACCATGTACCATTGATGTGCAATTCATGCGGTTTATTAGCTTACCTAATACATTTACTGTACATGCGGTTCAGGTCGCGAAAACAGAACAACAAAAGATATATCTTGCGAGTATGCCTGCTGATTGGAATAAAAACCTGAGCACAACACAAGCTGCGGATGGGACTGTTATAGAACCACCTAAGCCTTTTATGCAAATCAGTATTAGCTAAAGTTATCGTTATAAGTTAACTTAGGCATAGATATCGTAAAAAAAATACGACGTAAGTAAGACGCTAACAATACCTATGATATTTTTGATGAGTTGCGGATCGACACGCTTTGAATATAAAGAAGCAAAGTAGGTCCCAATAATAGAACCAACCAAAACAATGCCTCCTGCATACCAAGCAATCGCATCGTTGGCGATAAAGATAATGATTGAAAAGATGGAGATGATACTGCTTAACCAAAGTTTCATGCCATTCATAAAGTGAATATGAGTGTAGCCTAACAGACTCATACAACTGAGTATGACAATACCTAGCCCTGCATTAAAATAGCCGCCATAGACAGATACACCAAGCATTAGTAAATATGTTAACCCCAACACTCCCCATGTTTTAAAGCGACCTTTGACATCGCCAGATTGGCGAAAGTGATGTGCTAAAAAAACGTTTATCTTAGGACCAACAAAAAACAAAAAGGTAGCGATTAACATCAACCATGGTATGAGTTTGGAGAAGATCGTTTCATCTGTGCTTAGTAACAAATAGCCACCCGCTAATCCACCGATTAATCCGACAATGGAAAAGCCTATTACAGCCGGTTTTTCAGCTAAGAGTTCTTTGCGAAACGCAAAACTTCCGCTTAAGTATCCACCGCAGGCGGAAAAGGTATTGGTAGCGTTCGCAACAACTGGGGGGAGGCCTGAGAATAATAAAGCTGGAAAAGAAATAAAGCTACCGCCACCTGCGATAGCATTGACGCCACCTGAAAGTAGTCCGGCTAGGAATAAAAATATTAATTCGTACATGAGAAGAACTACTTATTGGGTTAATTATAAAAACGTTATATAAGCACAAACTCAAGAAGGGCTGTCTTTATTTAGCCCAACCAAGTTCTTTAGATAATATCGTAGGCCCAGACTCCGGCAAGAGATTTGGATAGTCAAGGTTATAGTGCAGACCACGCGATTCTTTACGCTGCATCGCACACAACACAATTAGACGAGCGACGGTTACTAAGTTACGTAACTCGAGTAGATTATTACTGACTCTAAAGTTAGCGTAGTAGTCGTGGATTTCTAATTGTAGTAATTCGATTCTGCGCAATGCCCGTTCCAGACGTTTATCTGTTCTTACAATACCAACATAATCCCACATACATAAACGCAATTCATGCCAATTGTGTTGGATGATGACCTCTTCGTCAGAATCGATAACTTGGCTTTCATCCCATGGGTAGATCATTTCATCAGACACCGGCGAATCTAAGCGAGTAATAATATCGGTAGCTGCAGAACGAGCGTATACCACACACTCCAATAATGAGTTACTTGCCATGCGATTAGCACCGTGTAAACCGGTATAAGCAACTTCGCCAATTGCATATACATTGTGTAAATCGGTACGTGCAAATTGGTCTGTTACCACACCACCACAGCTATAATGTGCAGCCGGTACAATTGGAATGGGTTGTTGTGTAATATCAATACCTAAAGAGCGGCATTTTCGGTAGATGTTGGGAAAGTGCTTCACGATGAAATCAGCTGGCTGGTGCGAGATATCCAAAAACATACAATCCGCACCAAGGCGTTTCATTTCAAAATCAATCGCTCTAGCTACGATATCTCTTGGAGCTAAATCACCACGCTCGTCAAACTTATTCATAAACGGTGTGCCGTCTGGGTGAATTAACCTTGCACCTTCACCGCGTAAAGCCTCGGTGATCAAAAAGTTACCGGCATCAGGGTGGTATAAACACGTTGGGTGAAACTGGTTGAATTCCATATTAGCTACAGAGCAGCCAGCGCGCCATGCCATGGCTATGCCATCACCTGACGCTACGTCAGGATTAGACGTATATTGATAAACCTTACTAGCACCGCCAGTTGCTAAGACGACAAACTTACTTTTAATTACATCCACATCGTTATTTTTACGATTAAGAATATACGCACCCAATACGGATTTTGCATCGTTATTAGAACGAATTAAGTCGATAGCATTGTATTTTTCAAAGACGTGAATGTTAGGGTGTTGGAGCACGGCATCCACTAAGGTGACTTGGACCGCTTCGCCGGTGGCATCTGCTGAATGTAGGATGCGACGGTGGCTATGTCCACCTTCTTGGGTGAGGTGATATTCTGCGTCTTTGCCTTGCTCATCACGACGGTCGAACGGCATTCCTAGTTGAATCAACCATTCCATCGCGTCTTTGGCATTCTCAGCAGTAAAGCGCACGGCATCTTCTTCGCACAGTCCAGCACCAGCGACCAAAGTGTCTTGGACATGTGAATCTACAGTATCTTTTTCATCGAAAACAGCGGCAATACCACCTTGGGCGTAGCGTGTTGAACCTTCACGCATATCTGATTTACTTAGAACAATGACTTGGCAATGGTCGGCAATACTTAAAGCTAAACTCAATCCAGCAGCGCCGCTACCAACAATTAAAACATCACAGTTATGTTGCACACTCACAATCGATTCCTCAAAGGGTTATTTGCGCTGTATTAATAGGCCTTGCAAGGCTGGCAATATTAATGAAAACCCAATAAAACTCAAGTTTCTATTCACTTTAGGTAAAAAAAAACAAATAATATCGAACTAAATAACAAACATGTAGTCAATAATAGTGCTCGCAGTAGCCTAGAAAGAACAACAACGACTAAATACTATGGGAGTGCAGGCTCGAATGAGCGAGCAAAAGACGGACCAGCAGTTGGTGGAAAAAGTCCAAAATGGCGATAAACAAGCCTACAACTTACTGGTATTAAAATATCAAAATCGCGTGACAAATTTAGTCTCTCGATATGTAAAAAACTCAGGTGATGTGGCGGATGTTACTCAAGAGGCATTTATTAAAGCCTACCGTGCATTACCTAACTTTCGCGGAGAAAGTGCATTTTATACGTGGTTGTATCGCATAGCAGTAAACAGTGCAAAGAATTATTTGGTATCACAATCACGTAAGCCACCAGCTAATGATGTTGATGCCGATGAGGCTGAGTTTTATGAAGGGGGAGAAGTGCTACATGAAATGGCATCTCCTGAGAAAAAATTATTAACAAAAGAAATAGAGACGGTGTTACTTGCTGCAGTAGCAAAACTTCCTGAAGATTTGCGTATGGCAATTACGTTACGTGAAATGGAAGGGATGAGCTATGAGGACATCGCAACGGTTATGGAATGTCCAGTGGGTACCGTTCGCTCCAGAATATTTAGAGCGCGGGAAGCCGTAGACAATGCTATTCGTCCTTTGCTAAATGCTTAGTAGAAAGACATTGCATTTTATATTTCAGCCTTAATAGTTAATTGGTCAATTACACTTAGGGCCAAAAGTGTACAAATTTTAATAAAATGATATATTGCTCCTTAAGAGCATATTAGGAATGTGAATATGAGTGACAGGCAAGAAAATTTATCTGCATTTGTAGACGGTGAATCTCAACAGTTTGATATTGATCTTTTACAAAATGACAAGGAATTACAAGCCAAGTGGCAAAACTATCATCTCTTAGGTGACACCCTTCGGGGGGATGCTATAAAAGTTACTGATACTTCCATCCTAGATGCGATAGCGGATGCATTAGATGATGAGCCAACTATCTTAGCGCCACGTCGCAGCAAACGTAAAACGGTTTGGGATAATGTCGTATCGCTTAGTAAGCAATCCTCACAATTTGCAGTTGCTGCCGGCGTTGCAGCTGTCATGATATTGGGAGTGCAAAGTTATAATACGGAACAAACTCAACCGTTTATGACCGCTCCAACTTCTGGGCCTCAAGGTGGCTTATCACCAGTGAGTTTGTCCCAATCTAGAACGGTAGAAAACCCTAATCGTCAAGCAGTGACTGAACAACGCAAACGAATCAATGCTTTGCTTGCCGATCATAAACAACAAGTACGTTTACAAGCAGTTTTGGATGAAACAAAAGCAGCTAAAACCATTTCAGAAGGAACTCCTCAGTAATGAGTTTACGCACTTTTGTTAGCGGCCTATTACAGGCCGTTTTTGTTTGTGGGCTTTATTTTTCAGCAGGCATTTCTACCTCTTATGCTCACTCGGCACGCTTTGCTGACAATGACGTTACGTCCAATAGCCCAATAGCTAATTCAGCTCAAGATACTAATGCATCAAAACTAAATAATGTACCTACGGTGAACAATCTACCAACCCTTGATAGTGCAAGGAATGTTGTCAATGCACCCGCAGTTGTTGAGGTAACAGCTCAAGATGTATTACTCAAAGTTTCTCAGGCCGTAAACACGCTTAATTACGAAGCCTCTTTGGTAGTGTTTCGTCCAGGTAGTGAACCCATTCCTTTTATATGGCGCCATGGTAATATGCCTGAGACAGCGGTGTTAGTATCTAGTGGCAGCCCAAAAACTCCTACTCCATCAGCTGATATACAAAACAAACTTGAAGCAAAAGACAAAGCTAATACCACTGTTGAATATTTAAATAGCTTGAACGGACCTGGCGCGCAAGTTGTTCGTGTTGGTAATAAGGTGAGTTTTTTTGAGGCAGATAAACCTGCATTTGCCTTGCAACAATCGCATATATATGGACCAATTCCACATAATCTAATTCGAAACCCAGAAGCTATTTTTGCTGCTTACGATGTTGTTTTGGTCGGAAAAAGTCGAGTGACTGGAAAAGCGGCATTACATTTTCGGGTGTTGAGTAAAGATGGTAGCCGCTACAGTTATGCGCTTTGGGTGGATAGTCAAACGTATTTACCATTAAAACTAAACACCCTGACATTAAAAGGTGATATTTTAGAACAAGTCCAAGTCACTAATTTAGTCATCACTGACACAGTGCATCCTGATTTCTTAAAGTTAGAAGTTAAAGAGTTGCCTCAAGTTAGACATATTAATCCCCCTAAAGAATTTGCTCTCAAATGGTCGATTACTTCTCTACCGGTTGGTATGATTGAGGTGAAGCGTGATATACATCGTCTGGCGATTACAGGCGAGTTAGTTGAATATAAATTGCTTTCAGATGGCATAGTGGATGTGTCGATATATCTTCAAAAAGCCGGTTCCGTACCCCAAGATGATGTACTTATTCGCAATCAATCAGAGACATTTCTATCGCGTGTCAGAGATGGTTTGCAGTTAACGGTAGTGGGTAAAATTCCAGCACCGACAGCGAATAAAATCATGGAAATGATAGCGTTAAGTAGCTCTTAAGCGGGAAATGTTATGATTGAAGAACGCGGTATAATTACAGCACTAAAAACGCTTCCTGATGGACAAACAGGCATTGCAGTGCAAACATCGGTTAAGACTACTTGTGGCAGTTGTAGTGCAAAAAAATCATGTAGTACAAGTGTAATTGCAGAACATTTTACGCCTAATAGTGAAGCTTTGTATTTTACCACTGACCAAGACGTTCAAGTTGGTCAATCCGTCGCTTTAGGGATCCGTGAAGATACCTTGTTAAAAGCATCTTTTATGGTTTATGTCCTGCCTTTGTTAAGCTTCATTGGTACATTTATGGTGGCACAATGGGCTTTGCGAGATACCTTATTCGACCATGAGTTAATCCACTTATTGGGAGCTGTAATGAGCACGCTAGGCGTATTGATTTGGGTCAGTCGTCAAACAAAAAAACAGCACAATGAGTTCGCACCTAATCTGTGTCATATCCTTCCTGTACAATCTGCAACACAGTCACAAGTCATAAAGGTGCAAGCAATAGCGCCAAAGTCTCAGTAAATATCGCTTTTATCTGGGAAAGGCGGTAAAATAATAAAAATTTTAGAATCGTTTACATGACTGATTATTCTGCTCATAAAACTGCTGTGTTACGTGTTTACAAAGAAGGCGCAAACTACATAGTAATAAACGATTTCATTCAGTCTTGTATTTAAAGGTGGCATTACAACCTATGCAGCATTCTCATATTCGAAACTTTAGTATCATTGCCCATATTGACCACGGCAAATCGACGTTATCAGATCGTTTGATCCAAGATTGTGGTGGTCTAACTGAGCGTGAAATGGCCGCTCAGGTCCTTGATTCAATGGATATTGAAAGAGAACGTGGTATTACGATCAAAGCACAAAGTGTTACTTTAAATTATACGGCTAATAACGGTGAAACGTATCAGTTGAACTTTATCGATACTCCAGGACACGTTGACTTTACCTATGAAGTATCTCGTTCATTAGCCGCCTGTGAAGGTGCACTTCTAGTTGTCGATGCAGGACAAGGCGTGGAAGCGCAAACCCTAGCTAACTGCTATACTGCAATCGAAATGGATATGGAAGTTGTTCCTATCTTGAACAAGATTGACTTACCACAAGCAGATCCTTTACGCGTTGCTGAAGAGATCGAAGACATTGTAGGTATTGATGCTCTAGACGCGGTGCGTTGTTCAGCAAAAACGGGTGTGGGTATCAAAGAAGTGTTAGAAGAGATCGTGGATAAAGTACCACCACCAGAGGGCGATCCAGATGCACCTCTGAAAGCGTTAATTATTGATTCATGGTTTGATAACTACCAAGGGGTTGTATCTTTGGTGCGAGTCATCGACGGTGAATTAAAGGCCAAAGACAAAATCAAAATCATGTCAAATGGCACCACACACCTTGCTGATAACGTAGGTATATTTACGCCAAAACAGACCAAAACAGGCGTTATTCGCAGTGGTGAGGTAGGTTATGTTATTGCTGGTATCAAAGAGATCCACGGTGCACCTGTAGGTGATACGATTACACTAGCTAGTGATCCCGCCGAAGAAATGTTACCAGGATTCAAAAAAGTGAAGCCACAGGTTTACGCTGGCTTGTTCCCAGTAAGCTCAGATGATTACGAAGATTTTCGTGATGCACTTTCTAAATTAAGCCTGAATGACGCTTCTTTATTTTATGAGCCGGAAAGCTCGTCGGCTTTGGGTTTTGGCTTCCGTATTGGTTTCTTGGGCATGCTGCACATGGAAATCATTCAAGAGCGTTTAGAGCGTGAGTACGACCTTGATTTAATCACGACAGCGCCGACTGTGGTCTATGAGATCCTGACAACGAAGGGTGAAACGCTTTACGTTGATAACCCATCGAAATTACCACCAGTTAATGATATTGAAGAGTTGCGTGAGCCGATTGTTGAAGCAAATATTTTAGTACCTTCAGAGTTCTTAGGTAATGTTATTACGCTGTGTATTGAAAAACGTGGTGTGCAAACTAACATGGCTTATCATGGCAAGCAGGTTGCAGTGACTTATGAGCTACCTATGGCTGAAGTTGTGTTAGATTTCTTTGACCGTCTGAAGTCAACGAGTCGTGGTTTTGCCTCTTTGGACTACAATTTTAAGAAGTTCAATACTGCCGATATGTGCCGTCTTGATATTTTAATCAACCAAGAGCGTGTTGATGCTTTGGCGATTATTACGCACAAAGAAAATGCACAGTATCGCGGACGTGAATTAGTGGAGAAGTTAAAAGAACTGATCCCACGCCAAATGTTTGATATTGCCATTCAGGCAGCCATTGGTAACCATGTTGTTGCACGCAGCACAGTGAAACAGTTACGTAAAAACGTTATCGCAAAATGTTATGGTGGTGATATCAGTCGTAAGAAAAAACTGTTACAGAAGCAAAAAGATGGTAAGAAACGTATGAAGTCTGTGGGTAACGTCGAATTACCGCAAGACGCATTCTTAGCCGTTCTAAAGGTAGGTAAATAATGGCACAAACCTTCTCTATCTTTTTGGTGATATTAACTGTCGTATCAGGATTGATTTGGTTAATAGATAGTCTCTTTTTTGCGCCAAAACGCAGAGAGAATTCGCTGGTAAATGGCGGGAAATCTGGGGATGCAGAGCTTCCTTATTTAGTTGACACCGCCCAGCAAATCTTTCCTGTTGTCGCTTTTATTATGGTGTTGCGTTCGTTCCTGTATGAACCCTTTCAAATCCCTTCAGGCTCTATGATGCCAACCCTTTTAGTAGGGGATTTTATCTTGGTTGAGAAATACACTTACGGCTTAAAAGATCCTGTGACTCGCACCAAATTTTGGGATATGGGGTCACCTGAGCGTGGCGATATTGTGGTCTTTAAATACCCACCAGAGCCACAACTTGATTATATAAAGCGTGTGGTTGGATTACCTGGAGACCGGATTTTTTATCGTCAGAAACAAATTACAGTAGTTCCTGCTTGTCCTAGCGGCCAAGATTGTGCAAAACCATACATTGTACCAATGCAACAAGTTGATAATGATGAATTTGTACAAAATATGGTGCCATTGAATCGCTTTGTTGAACAGTTAGGTGAAGCGGAGCATGAAATCCTACAACACCCAATTTTAGCTGCTTCGCCGTCACAGTTTTATCGTCAACCTGGTACCGCTATGGATGAATGGGTCGTACCGCAAAATTCTTATTTTGTCCTAGGTGATAATCGTGATAACAGTCGTGATAGTCGTTTTTGGGGCTTTGTTTCTGATGAACACTTGGTTGGTAAAGCAACAGCTATCTGGATCAGTTTTGAATTTGAACGTGGCTCTGATAGTTTTTTACCTAGTTGGTTTCCTACGGGCATTCGTTTTAACCGCATAGGCGGTTTGCAGTGAGCCGAATAGGTAACAACAAGTCAGCTAAAAACAGTATGGCTAATGGGAAAGGCTTTGAACCACTTGATATCTTAGAAAAAAAATTGGGTTATGTTTTTTCTGATAAAGCCTTATTACAGCAAGCGTTAACTCATAAATCTGCAAATAAGAAACACAATGAGCGCCTAGAGTTTTTGGGCGATGCGGTACTAGGTTTAGTGATTGCAGAATATTTGTTTGAGCGTTTTCCTGATTTATCAGAAGGTAAACTCACACGGATGCGCTCTACCCTAGTGAAGGGTGTGACCTTAGCCAAAATCGCTGCAGAGCATGATCTCGGTAGTTATCTAAAACTTGGACCTGGCGAGCTTAAAAGTGGCGGTCAGCGTCGTGAATCCATTTTAGAGGACGCAGTAGAGTCTTTAATTGGCGCAATGTACGAAGACGCTGATATTGAAACATGTCGTGATTTTATTATGCGTTGGTTCGCTTCACGTATTGCAGCGCTCGACCCAAATGAGCATCCTAAAGATGCTAAGACCCGATTACAAGAGTATTTGCAAGGTCGCAAATATCCCCTTCCTGAATACGAAGTGACAAATATTAGTGGCAAAGATCATGACCAAACTTTCACAGTTTCCTGTAAAAGTGATGCTTTCCCTGAGGCGATTACCGGCAGTGGTAATAGTCGTCGTAAAGCGGAGCAAGAAGCTGCGCGCGTAATGCTAGAGAAAATACAACATGCATGATCTTCCTGAAGTTAATACCTATTGTGGTATGGTCGCGATCGTCGGCCGTCCTAATGTAGGTAAATCTACAATATTAAATGAAATTATTGGCCAAAAAGTCAGTATTACTTCACGTAAACCACAGACCACTCGGCACCGTATTATGGGTATCGATACACTTGATGACCGCCAAGCGGTTTACGTTGATACACCCGGATTGCATAGCGATGAGAAACGAGCCATTAATCGTTATATGAATCGTGCAGCGTCCAGTTCATTAGGTGAAGTGTCATTGGTTTTATTTGTCGTTGAAGGTACGCGCTTCAACGAAGACGATAAAATGGTACTAGAAAAAATTAAGCATTCTCGCTTACCGGTTTGGTTAATTGTGAACAAGACAGATAAGGTCGAAGATAAAAATGCGTTGATGACCCATCTGCAGTGGTTACATGAGCAGCATGACTTTGCTCACGTCATTCCGGTTAGTGCAAAGCAAAACAAATATATTTCAGAGCTGCGTGACATGGTGATGGAACAATTGCCGCCGAGTGAGTTCTATTTTCCAGAAGAGTATATTACCGATCGTTCAAGTCGTTTCATGGCTGCAGAAATTATCCGTGAAAAACTGATGCGTTATACCGGTGATGAACTTCCTTATTCGGTTACTGTTGAGATTGAACAGTTTAAGATGACTGAAAATGGTGTATATCGGATCAATGGTCTGATTCTAGTTGAACGTGAGACGCAAAAGCGAATGGTCATCGGCAAGCAAGGCTCGCACCTCAAAACAATGGGATCTGACGCGCGCAAAGACTTAGAAGAGCTGTTTCAAAATAAAGTATTCTTAGAGTTGTGGGTCAAAGTCAAATCTGGTTGGGCAGATGACGAACGCGCTTTGCGTAGTTTAGGTTACGATAATCAATAAAAGCAGTGAGCTATTTATACCATCGGTCGTATTAATAGCTTTTTAGATGCATTGTCTTATCAATGCCAAGCATGTCAGCTGATTTTAATTTTGAGGTTTTTATGAGCACATTTAATCAATATCGTCGTGAATACACGATGGGTTCTTTGGAAGAGCAAGATCTTGAACAAGATCCTCTCGTGCTGTTTAAGCAATGGTTAGATAACGCAATCGAATCTGGCATCCCCGATCCAAATGCGATGACCGTAGCAACCGTTGACAGCTCTGGTCAGCCAAGTCAGCGTATTGTGTTACTCAAAGATTTCTCTGAGGACGGCTTTGTGTTTTATACAAATTTAGGTAGCCGCAAAGCATCTGAATTATCACAAAATCCGAAAGTTTCCTTACATTTCCCATGGCATATGTTGGAGCGTCAGGTGCGCATTTGTGGGGAGGCAGAGCCTTTATCTCGTGCTGCAGTGGCTAAGTATTTCTTTTCGCGCCCCAAAGATTCACAAATTGGTGCATTAGCGTCCAAGCAATCTAAGCCAATTAGTAATCGCCAAATGCTGTTGACACAGTGGCGTCAATTGAAAGAAAAATTCGCAGAAGGCGAGGTGCCTTTACCTGATTTTTGGGGTGGATATTTAGTGAAGCCTGAGCAAATTGAATTCTGGCAGGGTGGCGAGCACCGTTTACATGATCGGTTTGAGTTTACCAAGACAGACTCAAGTGCATGGAAAATACAGCGTTTAAACCCTTAACGAATACAATTGACTAACGTTAAAGTAGGGTGGAATAAAGCATGATAATTGATACTCATTGCCACCTTGATTTAGCCGTTTTTGATGTAGATATTGATGCAGTACTTAATCGCGCAAATACTGCTGGCGTCGACGAATTCATAATCCCAGCTATTGACCCTGAGCATTGGCAAAGACAATTTGAATTAGCCCAAGAGTATCCTCAGATCCGTTTTACCTTGGGTTTCCATCCTTTCTTCCTCAAGCCTTTACTGGCCAAATTTTCGGTAGCACAACTCATCTCTGAGTTAGATAAAACTATCCAAGAAACACTGTCTAGTGATTTGCGCACACAGTTTGTTGGTGTTGGTGAGATTGGTGTAGATAGAGCGGTTGATATCCCTCTTAAACACCAAGAAAGCATTTTTGTACAACAGCTTAAACTTGCTAAACACCATAATCTTCCTGTCATCATGCATCACCGTAAATCTCATGACCGTTTATTGGGTTTGCTGAAACAAGCTAAATTTACCCAAGGCGGTATCATTCATGCTTTTTCAGGCAATGCGTTGGTTGCGCGGCAATATATCGAATTAGGCTTCAAACTCGGTATTGGTGGTACCATTACTTATCCAAGAGGTAGTAAGACTCGAAAAGCAATATTAGAGGTGGGGTTGGAACATTGCGTGTTAGAAACCGATAGTCCTGATATGCCAATGTGTGGTCGTCAAGGTCAACGTAATGAACCAGCTTATATCACTGATGTAGTCACGGTTTTAGCTGAACTATTTGCGGTGAAAGAGTCGGAGGTGATAGAACAAACCTACCATAATGTCAGTTCGGTGTTTTCATTAGTCCCCAAGCATAAGATAATATAAATAACTTTATACAGTATCTTAGTATGAAATCTATCTGATTATAGTTTGCACAGACGAATTGACTCAAGTATAGAGTATAAAAAAATGGGCTCTTTTATACGTTTTAAGATTCTTTTTTTTGGAGTTTCTTGTAGAGTCTTCTGGCATTTAAATAATATAAGCGCATAGACAAAATACCTAAAATTATTCCGATCAAGAGCGCACAAGCAATTAATAAATTTTGTCTCTTACCAATATCCAGCATTGTTTGGTTCAAGATGTCGTCCTTTATTACAAAGCGAATATATCCAATCGTTTCATCATTATGTGCAATAGGTGCAACATAAACGGTATGCGGACCAGTTTCAGCCAAAACAAGCTCTTGTATATCGGGGTACTCACCAACCGATGCTAAGGTAACACCGAAACGGTCAAATAAACGAATACCCTTAAAGTCCCCCATACTTAGATAGTTCTCTAAAGTTTCTTGAAGTTGTGCTTCATTAGACTTTTGTTTATTGATGTTTTTGATTAACCATGGGCTGAGTGTACCTGCAGATATGTTACTGATTCGCTCGCCAAGTTGTTGAGTGTATTGGATATATTGATTTTCAATAACTCGCGTTTGGGTATGCCATAAAAACACGATGGCAATGAGAGTTAAAATAATAAAAATAGAGCGAAACAATAAGCGATACATAGCTTTATCTAATAAATTAGGTACACTTAACACATTAGAACAAGTCGGTCTCTTTGCCAAGCAGTACTTGCGTTTTTGTTATATTTAAAGGTTTATCATGACTCATTCTTTTTCGGGTAATGCGCGTTATTCTCATACTGATTTTATCTCTTACATGCAACAACATGCATTCCATACTTATACTTTTAAGACGCAACTCTGGTCTGGTACTCAAGGTCCAACTTGCGCTATGCCAGTAGTGACAGTGGTTACTGATAATCCCAATGCACATATTATTGAATCTATTGTCACTGCTTTATCACAAGAAGTGACCTGTCAGCAGATATATGTCCATGGGCTGAGTGAGCATCTGGCAGCCACTGCGATTTGTATCGCGGTGAATGAACTACCTAACCATGTATTGGTGACACAACTTTCTGACCAATTTCATGTAGAGATTTTTGCTCAACAAGAACAACCTAAACTTACCCAGCCAGGGGTTTTGGTGATGGATATGGATTCAACGGTGATTCAAATTGAGTGTATTGATGAGATTGCAAAGCTGTGTGGTAAAGGCGAAGAAGTCAGCGCTGTGACAGAATTAGCCATGCAAGGGAAACTTGATTTTGCCGAGAGCTTACTACAACGTGTGCAGTGTTTAGCAGGTATTGATATCAAAAACCTAGAGCAAATTAGAGATAGTATTCCACTGATGCCGGGGATCCATACTTTGCTGCATCACCTAAAAGAAAATGACTGGACTTTAGCAATTGCCTCAGGTGGTTTTACCTATTTTGCAGAGTATCTACAAGCTCGCTTGGGATTAGATATGGTTGTTGCTAATGAATTAGGTCAAGCAAATGGTGTATTGACCGGAACGATTAATGGTTCAATCAGCGACGCTCAGACCAAAGCCGATACATTAAATCGATTAGTAGCAGAACGACAAATTCCAGCAGGACAAACGATTGCTTTAGGTGATGGAGCCAATGACTTAGTAATGATGGCTCATGCTAATTTGGGCATGGCATACCATGCGAAACCTCTGGTTCAAGAGAAAGCCACTGCAGCGATTCGATTCGGTGGCCTAGAAAATACCTTATTTGCTTTACAAGGTTGAAGTAAAAATGGCGAAGAAAAAGACCAGTTTTGTATGCAGTGATTGTGGCTCTGACCACCCGCGTTGGCAGGGACAGTGTAATGACTGTAAAGCTTGGAATACCTTATCTGAATTTGTTGTTAGCCAGTCCTCATCCCCCGCAGTACGTAATTTAAGCGGTTATGCTGGGCAAACCACTGCCCAGATTGAAACCTTATCGAGTATTGATTTACAAGCGTTACCGCGATTCACGTCTGGTTTTAAAGAAATGGACCGCGTCTTGGGTGGTGGTATTGTACCTGGGAGTGCCGTCCTAATTGGTGGTTCTCCAGGTGCGGGTAAATCGACCTTATTACTCCAAGTCATGTGTCACCTAGCCGAAGGTAAAAGTGTTTTATACATCACCGGTGAGGAATCACTACAACAGGTCGCCATGCGTGCGCAACGCTTGGGTTTGGCAAATGACCGCCTACAGTTATTGGCTGAAACCAATGTGGAAGCCATTTGTGATTTGGCCCTGACGCATAAGCCTGATGTTATGGTCATTGATTCGATTCAAGTGATGCATGTGGTAGATGTAACTTCTGCCCCTGGCAGTGTTTCTCAGGTGAGAGAAAGTGCTGCATATTTAACGCGTTTTGCAAAACAAAATCATATTGCTATGTTTTTGGTTGGACACGTCACCAAAGACGGTAGTTTAGCGGGTCCTAAAGTGCTAGAGCATTGTATTGATTGTTCTATGATGCTTGATGGCGATGCCGATGGTCGTTTTCGTACCTTACGCAGTCATAAAAACCGATTTGGTGCAGTGAACGAGCTTGGCGTTTTTGCTATGACCGAAAAAGGCTTAAAGGAAGTCTCTAATCCATCGGCAATATTTTTGTCGCGTGATGAACAACAATCTCCTGGCAGTATCGTCATGGTCGTTTGGGAAGGCACGCGCCCCTTGCTTGTCGAAATTCAAGCTTTAGTGGATTACACCCAAACCCATAACCCTAAACGCATTGCCGTTGGTTTGGAACAAAACCGAATGGCTATGTTATTAGCTGTATTACATCGTCATGGTAATGTACAAATGAACGATCAAGACGTTTTTGCCAATGTTGTCGGTGGCGTTAAAGTCGCCGAGACCAGTGCTGATCTTGCCCTATTACTTTCCATGGTATCGAGCTTTAGGAATAAAGCCTTACCACAAAAACTCATCGCCTTTGGTGAAGTCGGCTTA
>Ga0209955_1000033_pt1 | contig 57282 bp, 50 predicted proteins | sample SalPonA_A_H2O_MG_FD_185716 | JGI IMG/M metagenome (GOLD analysis project Ga0209955, IMG submission 185716) | Water microbial communities from South San Francisco under conditions of wetland restoration - Salt Pond MetaG R2A_A_H2O_MG (SPAdes)... | ecosystem: Environmental > Aquatic > Non-marine... | reverse complement strand
AACACTTCATGAATTGATTGGTTCGGCCAGTTAGGGTCGGAGTCAATTTCGCCAGTCTCTAGGTTGTAGACACCTTGTGAGAACCATACTTTTGAGTAAGGAGCATCAGTGTAGTATTTGTTGTAAGCCGCAGTAGATTCACGAGTAACGTTTAGCTCACCACGTTGGTAACCTAGACGGCGCTCACCACCTGACATGCCTTTAACAAACACGTAATCGTTTGCAAAGATTTCTTTAGCACGTTCCATAGTTAGACCTGGTCCACCTTTTAGTAGGATGTGAGCCATCATATCTGGATTCATACCAGAACCAGCAGAAAAGATGATTTTATCTTTGTATGGGTCAATTTCTTCACGATAACCGTTGATGATTGTTAGGTTCATCATGCCGATTGGGTCATACTGGTAGTAGTCGTAGTCAACTTCGTCTACTAGGTAAGACACACCGTTACCGCCGTGTGATACCATTACAACTTTGTCATCGTCTTGGTAATCGTTGTGGAACTTGTTGAAGCCTGGAATATCGTTTGCACCAGGAATGTTACGAATAACAATCTTTTCGCCTAGGTGCTTTTCTAGTTCCTTAGCAACAATCTCAGTCCATACAGATGTACCAGAACCTGGCTTCTGTGGAACAATAAAAGTAAAGTCAGCAAATGCTGTTTGTGCGGTAATTGCAAGCGCTACCGCTGCGCCAGTTAGTAGTTTTTTCATTTAAGATTTCTCCATTATAGATTTAAAAGGTTTATTTTTTCTGAGTGGAGAACAACTCTGTTCATGGATAACAGTCGTTATCCCAAGATAGTCTATCTTGTTTGTAGTTCTATTTATCTTTGTTTAACACAAAGTAAATACGATTTCCAACATCTTGTCGGATAGTTTCAACACTACAACCAAGCGTCTGTGCTATGTTACTGATAAACACAGGGTCCCAGTCATAGAAGTTAATCCAGCGACTTTCAGGTGCTTCATGTTGTAATCCAGGATTTACACGGAAGTATAACTTGCCGCCTGATTTAACACACTCAACAACTTTAGTCATTTCTTTAATGATGCGCTCACTACTACCAAAGTTAATACTGCCTAAGCAGATAGCCACATCATGTTGTACATCAGTGGTATAATCTTCAATAGCGCATTTCATATCTGCTCTATTGTTGTACGGGTCAATACCTATTAAGTTATGAATCTTGCCTTTAAACTCGTTATAGCCGCAACCCACATCAATAACACTTGATGGATTCATAGCATTGATTTCATCAATAATTGCTAGACCACTGTATTTGTATTTCTTGGTTTCTGGTTGCCACACTTTGCTAAAGTATAACTCTAACACTCGGTCATTTATTAGTGCGGCTGTCATAGCAATATTATTAACGGGCAAAAAATCAAGGTCAACATCAAATGTTCCATTAATTACTTGACAAAACGATTCTCTGTCATTTAATAGAGATGGATTAGCCTTTAGAATACGGTCTAATTCATTCAGGATTTTAAAGTTCATGTGTTACCTTACTTTGTAAGTTTTTCAATATATTTGAAGTAGTCCCACGCTTCTTTCACAGCTGGAACCATATCATCTGGCATGATACACAATGAATACCAATGTGGCGCACCTATCTTCATTCCTAGTGCGCGGTCATTGAATGCCACTGCGTATGGTTTATTTACTATTGTACCATTATAGACTAGCTCATTGTATAAGTCAAGCGTTTCTTTAATGCTAAACTCAGCTAATCGGTTGTATTGACTGGCAGATATTCCACGATGGACATTTCTACCGTACCAGTCTTGTATTTCGTCTTTGTCTTTGAGGTCACCCATTTCTGTAGTGACAATACAAAACACATCAGAATGGTCTATCTCACCTGATAGAATATCACTTATACAATATGTCAAATTGGTACCTAAGAACATATTATTATTTATTTTCTTTGTCTTTTATAGTAACCAGTCTTTCATCGTTATATGCGTCTAGGACGCCGTCCTCTCGCATCTTAGCACGAATCTTTGTAGCACTTATCGCATGTATCTCTTCGCCTAAATCGTGCTCTGTGAATGTATATCCTACACCACGACCATAACTGATATCAACTATGTTAGGCACCTGTATGATAATATAATGCTCGCCTTCACGATAGCCAGCTTCCCATAATCCATGAATGATACCTGCTTTAACTTCTTTAAAGTTAAATGGATTATCATTCTGTGCTGCGGTTCTACCAGCTCCAGCATCAGCGCCTACTATACCGCCTACATCACGAACCATTATACACACTTGTCCTGTTTCAAGTAATGCTCGTTCAAATAACTCAGTATGTCCAGCGTGCCATGGTTGCCATCTGCCTAGCATTTGTGTTGTGGGTTTTTGCCAATCAAACATTACCAATCCTCTTTGATGATTGTCCATATACCATAGATAAGCGCAATGTATGCTATGATTGTTGCGATAGGTTCAAACAGCAAAAATGCTAAACTAGCAACTACCAGTACTGCTCCATCTAATGTGCTTCTTTCTTTAAGACGGTCACTTGCCCATCCTTGAAAGTCAAATGTGAAAAAGTTTTTAGTTTATCAAACATATTATTTACCTTTAGCGTGTTTTCGTATCTTACGAACGATTTCGTCTACTTCCCAATCCCAGTCACGAACTATCCAATCTATTTCGTTTCGGGTTGGTTCAACAAATATTTTGTTTGTGTCTTCGTATCTACTCTCTGCTATGGTATCTACCCATATTAAAAAGTCTGGATTGAAGTCTTTTCTTGATTGTGGTGTAGGAGCAACAAAGTCTGCTACTGCTATTCCTCCATTTGCTACTACTGCGTCACATAAATCTCTCATACGATTAGCTTGACGGATTCTGCCTTCTTCACTGAAATCCCAATCATCGTATTTTTCGCGTATTTTGTCTGCGTTGAACCATACTGCGTCTAATGCTTCTACGAGTGGTTCTGCTAGTGTTGTTTTACCAGCGCCTGGCAATCCCATTATTAATATTTTCATAATCAATCGTAAATGTAAGGGTCTTGTTCCTGTAGTTTCTTAAGTTTTTCTTTCATTTTCTTTTTATACTTATATTCTGCGATTTTCTTTTTAATCCACTTTATAGGGTTAAACATATCAGTCATCCTTTATTACAACTGGCACACCATATTTTTCATGCCATCGTTGAGCGTCTTGCTCATTATCTACCATAGGCTCGCCTTTTATATTAAGGCTCGTATTAAGTAGTATTGGGCATCCAGTCGCCTCTTCCCATACAGTTAGTAACTCGTACAACTCTGGGTGGTCTTCTCGTGTCACTGTTTGAACACGACTGGTTCCGTCTAAGTGCGTAATCGCTGGGTATTCATCTGGGAACTTACATAACCCAACAAATTGCATATAAGGGCTGGCCTCGCAGCCAGGTGGCATTTCAAAGTAGTCGTGTACTTTCTCCAATTTAATCATCGGAGCAAATGGGCGGAATGCTTGGCGCCTCTTCACAGAGTTGACCTTGTCCTTCATGTGCTGTCCTCGTGGGTCCGCAATGAGTGAACGGTTCCCAAGTGCTCTGGGCCCGAACTCAGCTTTACCATTTGCGACACCTACCATGCCACCGTCAAGCAACTCTTTCATAGCTGCCTTGACAGGATATTTACCCTTAATCTCGTATCCCAAATACGGCGTAGTATATGGGACTTTAACTCGTATCTCATCTAACACTGCACCAACAGATGAACCCGCATCACCCGGATTAGGCATAATCCATACACGGTCAAAATGTTTGCCTGCTAAGCCATTAGCTACACAGTTTAACGCACATCCTCCCATTAGTACAACATTATGTTCACCTGTTATAAGATTAGCTTGTACTAATAGATGCTCAAATACCATTTCATATACTGCCTGTGTGCCTGCCGCAATGTCTGCGATATCCTGCATTGTGTTCAACTCTGGTTCCCACCAACGACAACCACGGTGCAAATCATGCTTGAATTTTACTTCAAACTTACCAGTGTAATCTAATGGTTCAAAGAAGTCATTAAATATCTTATCTTTGAATCTATTAGGGTCTCCCACTGCTGCCATGCCCATAAGAATGTATTCTTCTTCATTGGGTTTTAATCCACAGCGTTGTGTCATTGCTGAGTACCATAGTCCTATGCTGTGTGGATATCCTTGACTGCGTACTTTTGTTAGTTTATTTCCTTCGCCTTGCCAAAGTGTTAGTGTTTCAAACTCGCCAATAGCATCAATAACAATTACTGCGCCCTTATCAAATGGAGCTGTGTACCAACCAGCAGCCGCATGTGTGTTATGATGTTTGTGATTGACGAATCGTGAGCCAGCTAATGGGCCATCACTGATAGATTCGCTTAACCAATCTGTTTGATGAATGCCATACGGCTCCAGTGTTGCGCTTGGTGTAGGTTTATTGAATGCTAATTTGTATTGACCAGAGCGAAGCTGGCGTAAGCGTTTTAGCCAATGATTTTCGTACCAGTGTATTTCATCTGGCTGGCCAAATTCTAATGCTTGATTAATTATTGTATCATTTAAATATGCGTCATTTTTCTTGCCGCTACTGCGCTCACTATGAGCCGCAAATAATAACTCAGTGTCTCTGAATACTGCCACGCTTGCATCGTGACTGTTAGCTGTTATGCCCCAGCGTATCATAGATTATGTTCCTGTTAGAATAAAAGTTTGAATATATGTTTATTTATACTGTGTCTTTTTATTTTTTATAGACCGCATAACATATTCCTGTTGCCATGGAGCATCTAACTCTAAAAATACATCTTGTACATACGGTCTAATGCGTTTGCCTAGCCACTGAAATGGCAACTTATTGTCATCTTGGAATACAACATCACGTTTCATAATCCAAAAGTTGCCGTTACAGTAGTAAATATCACCGGCACTATTTTTGTCGTTGGCTTGTATTTCACTTACAATAGTTTCTTGTGGTATAAATGTTTCTAATGTGTTATCAGATATTGTCATTGCTCGGAATGGATTAAACATATTAAACTTACTAACAGATACCACACTATCGTAATCTTCTAGCATGTCAATAGCTTCGCTTAATGCATCAGCGTCTACACCCGATACATTTCCTAATAACAATACAATAACGTCTTGTCTGCCTATTTTATTTTCAATCTCTACTATGCCATGTCTAATAGTATCTAGATGACTGCACACATCTGTTGCTAGCTCTGGCGGTCTGTCAATGACATTAAAGTTATAGAACTCACTATATTCTTTTATTTTATTATCGTCTGTTGAGCACCACACCGATTGTATCTTATCGCATTCGTTTGCCGCCATAATACTATGTGCAAATAAAGGATGCATTGCTACTTCAAGTAGATTCTTTTTAGGTATGCTTTTACTGCCTGCTCGGGCTGTTTGCAATGCCGCTATTTTTAAGGAATCTTCGGACATGTATAACCTGCTAAATCTAATATATTGTATGTCGTAGCCAATGCCGCTACTTCCATTTCATGATAGTACTCTAAATCTAAAACTACTTCATGTGCAAAGTGTGGTCTTCCTGTTATCACTAAATGAGGAATATTGTTATCTTCCAAATATGTCACTGCCCGAGTAATGCTCTCGGCTTTTCCTGTTGTTGTAATAATAATGTAGGCATCAAGTTTTGTATGTTCTATCCAGCTTTTTTGCCAATCATCACCACAGTCATTGAAGAGACTTGTGGCGACAACGCCACTACCAGGAGCATAACACATTTTTTCGGTGTGGCGTGTAGCATCTATTGCTGCATGGTCAGCTATTCCTAGATTGCCACCGTGTGCTATATATCCAACTGTTTTAGCTTTGCGAAACTCTACAATAAAGTTAGCCATTGTTTCTGACCATCTAGCGGAGTTAGCTATTTTTTCTATTCGTTTCCAATCAAAAATCATTTGTATTTTGCCATTTTACAGAGTGTATCTATCACACCTGTTGTTATTTCAATCGTTGCGCCTGTTTTTTCTGCGGCGGCGATACCGCTTGGACTATCTTCAAATATAACAGTATTATCTTTAGCGAATCCCGTTGCTCGCATACAATCAAGAAATATTTCTGGATTCGGTTTAGCGGGATAGTCGGTAAATGTATTTATTTTGGAAAAATAGTGTGATATTTCAAGTATATCTAATGCCCGCATAACATATTCTTTACCAGCATTCGTGGCTATTGCTAATACATGTTTTCTTGATAGTTGTTTAATAGATGATTGCAATGGCTCAGAATAAGAAAGATAGTTCCCAACATTATTAACTACCCATGCGTCTCTCATACGTTGGAACTCTTCTCTATCAAAAGAATATCCAAGCGTTTCAAGCATATCCATTTTTTGTGTTATTGATACTCCTGGTTTAATAGCACGAATATCAAACTCTATGTCGTAATGACGAAAAACAGCGTCATAGGCGCTGTTTTGCATATCTTCTAATTCTACTAGAGTCCCATCAAAATCAAATATTAATAACATTTCATTCAAATTTATCTGAGCATATTCCCCATATGCCAGATGTATTTTCAGGTAGTGCTTTGTCCTGTAAGTCTAACCATATAGCCGATTCATGTTTTGGATGTACACCAGGATAACACCAGATGTATCCTTGACTAGTTAATGTGACATTATCTTCTTCGTGCCAAAAACAATGTGCTCCTAAATCTAATAATCGTGTTAATGCGTTTGTGTCTTTAGCATGGCATATCACACGAGGGTGCATCACTATCTTATAATCTAATGGTTCTTGTGGTTCATCATGGCCGAAATATAATCCATTTTGAGTAGTTTGTATATCGCATTCTACCCAGTATCCCAGAGATAGTGCTTCTTGAATATATTCTATTGTATTTTCTCTATCTGGTTGAATGCCAGCATAGTTGCCTCTGTGTGCTATTTTTTTCATAATAGTTTCTCTAGATGAGCATATGTATCGTCACTATTCTTTACTTCTATGACAGTTTTTGCTATACTATTTTTGGCAGCGGTTATGCCTGTTGGGCTATCTTCATATATAGTCACAAACTCTGGATCAACTTCCAATGACTGTATTACTGTATTAAATGGAAAAGGCGATGGTTTTCTATTATTCATTGGGAAAAAATTAGCAGGCAAAATTAAATCAAATTTAGTTATATTCATTAAAGAAACAACACTATAAACAAAATGTCCTCTTGCGTTACTAACGATTGCCATGTTGTATTTTTCACTTAATTTATTTAAGATAGACGGCAGACCTTTATTCCAACTTACCATATGAATATGCAAGTCGGTGTGTGTTTGTTTATCGTAATAAACTTTTTCTGCGTCAAAATCATATCCAAATTGATTTAAAACTTTAACTTTATTCAGAGTTGGCAATCCCTCGGTTAGAACTCGTTTATCATCTGTTAATTTAAAAGATTTATCTTGTTGTTGAAGAGCCCACTCAAAACTGACATGATGTAATTCCTTGGCATCAACTAATGTTCCGTCTAAATCAAATATCAGTGTTTCTTTTTTCATTATAAGATTCTAAGTCTGCCGGTGTTCCTATCGGAACATAATTATCAATGTATATAGGCAATACATCTTTTCTTTTATTTATAGCGTAATTGTACAACGGACTTAAATAAAATTCATTCATCTGTGTCAACTTGTTATTTTTATAAAATTCGTAACATTCGGTAAATAACTCTCCAGTTTCCCACAAATAGTGTCCCGTATTTCTATACTCACTAATAGTCTGTTTTTCGGCAACTGCCTTTATTTTATTATCACTATCTATATAGGAGTAACTACTTTTAATATCCCATGGATGATGCTGTACTACTATTCCACTAGTACTTGGTAATTCAACATTAGTATCTAATATGAAATCGCAGTCTATTATTAACCATTGCTCATGTTTAAATGGACTATAAGCTATAACGCTATACGCACTGGTTGCTGCGCCATCTGTGTAATGGTCTATGCTATGAATTATAGCATCAGGCACATATTGCTCAGGATTATATTTTTCAATATGGTCTTCTTGGAACAACACATGATAGCGTACATTTGATAAATGCATACTTTTAAATGCTCGCAAAAACATAGGTTCGCCATCTACCTCAATAAATGGTTTAGGCACATCACTATAATCTTTGAATCTACTTCCTTTTCCAGCAGCAAGTTGTAATACATTAATCATCACACACTACCTTATCATCATAACCCAAGCTAGGAGTTTTAAATACCAATATAGTTGTATCGTCTAATATCTTTAATTCTGTTATTTCGCCAGGCTCATAGATAAAAATATCACCTGTGGTTAGCTCACTGCCATTGGCATTTACTTTACCAGTAACAATGTAATTATATTCAGTTGCTACTTTTTGATAATGTCTTTCAATATGAGTACTAACGGGAAGATACTTTATGCCTATTTCAATATCGCTGGAATGTAACAAGGCTGGCTCAAAGTTACCAACAAGCCAGCCTAGATTGTAATTGTTTATATTGTCTATTTTCATTAACTGTTATAAAAATCCATCAATTCTTTTATAAAATATTTAATAGGAAAATGAGGCTGAACACGTTCTACCAATTCTGCATTATAACATAATGTGTCCGCCATGTCGTACATCATTTCTGCCCATTGAACATCTGAAAATGCCATAAGTCTATCTAACTCTTTAAAAAAGTATTTAAGACGAAGCATATCATCATTCTCGGTATCGTAACTATGGTCAATCCATTTATCAAATGTATCAAATCCTCTCATTTTAATGGCTTTAACATTGTCAACATTTCCATACTGTATAAATGGTTGCATCATTAAAAATGGCTTGTATGATTTTTCTGTAATAAATGTATGTTCTGTTGTTACCGATTCTGAAACTATATGAAGTTGTGATTTTAGTCCGTGAGGAAAACACACAGCATGTGCCTGATTTACTTCAAGATCAATGTTGGTCTCATCTTCTTGTGGTTTTATATCATGCGAACGGTTGGTATAAAATTCCATATCATCAATCATATAGGGGAAATGTTCCTTCGAAATATTGCTTACACCAAAATTACCTAAACCAAGACTGTGAATAACACGATCAATATATCCTCTGTTTCTCATATGAGATAACATCAATACACGGTGTTCCCTAGGTCTACGATTATAACACACCGCCTTATAAGGTGTTATTGTTCGTTTAGATATAGATTCTAGTTTTTGTCCTACATGTCTATAATAATCTTCTCCCAAACTAGCCGCTGTACAAAATTTATCCAGACCATTAGAATGATAAACACGAATACCGATTGTATTTTCTAGATAATCTTTAATACGAGGATTATAACCATTATCAGTTTCGGCTGCTGTCAAGAACCACAATCTTTCTGGAATGTGAGATATGTTTAATGCGTTAAGCATACCACGGAAATCTATTCTATCCCATAAATTAGATTCGGTATTCCATTCAACAATCCATGTTACCAATCCTGCATGACTATCATTCCAGATTCTCTCTGGCATAGTAAAATGATATCCAGTAACACTTCCATTTGCACCATCAATCCAACTATATCTAGGAGAATAATCTTCATTGTAAAAATCAGAGTACACCGAAAGATAAACAGTATATTTACCGCCGACTGGTATTTCATCTATTGTACGAACAGTGAACACTTTAAACTTATTAAAGTTGAACCAAAAGTCTGCATGTTTGTTATTTTCGTATTCTTTTATATTAAATTCGTTATTGTTACATATTACCAGCGGAAATCCCATTTATCTTCCCCGTGTATTACCATAATGAATCACTCTGATATCATTTGAATTAAATTTACGCCAAGGGTCAACTACAACACTTCCAGCAGGAATAACACAATACAACTTATCGTTGCCATCACCTTCTTCTGTCATGTACTTGTACGTTGTACTCGCACTATGCGCCATTAGAAATACAGCAGGACCACTAGGCTCTTCAGTATCGCCAGTTTCAGGGTCAATGTAATGTACACTGTGTCCCATTTGTTCTACATAATGTCCAATCAACATAGAGTAACTACCTGCTAGATATGGCACACCAGGCTTGTATGCTTTACCATGAATCCATATTGGCAGATTATTTTCTTCAGCATGTTTGACTAATTCTTTTGCTAGATTCTCTGCCTGTATTTCACGAGCATTCATTATAGAATCAAACAAATCATAACCCAAATCTAATTCTTGTGCCATGTAGCGTAATGCAATGTTATCTCGTGGGTGACAAGCACCACCATCGCCCATACCAGCAGTCATATACTGTGGTCCCATGATACGCATCGTAGAATTTGCAAGTGCGTCAGTAACTACATCAACATTGATATTGCCTTGCTTCTCTGCTACATCTTGAATCATGTTTACCAGACCAATCTTAGCACTAATGAATGTGTTATAGAACACCTTAATACATTCGCATTCATCCCATGTACCTACAATGTAACGAGGGTCATTTTCCATCACAGTCTTGTAAAAATCAATGAGTTGTTTCGCATCACCTGTTTCACTGCCGTCTTTTGTGCCAATCATTACCATTTCTGGATTAACCATATCCCATGCTACTGACCCCATAGCAATTAGATACGGATTGTATACAAATCGTGTGTTAGTTACTAAGTCAACAAACTCTCGGCGTGTTGTGCCAGGTAGTACAGTAGAAATAAGAACCAATAACTGGCCTGGCGTCATGTATTTGTTTGCTTCAGTAATACATTCTTTTACAATGTCATATCCAAAATCTTTTGGGTCTAAGTGTGCTGTAGGGGCGTTACCATCGTATGCTGGGTCATGTGGCGTTGGCACAGCAACAAACACAATGTCTTTGTTTTGTACTAGTTGTTCAATTGTGTCAACTTGTTTGACAAATTCGCTAGGACATTCCAGTACATCGTAGCCTTCTACATTGTGTCCTTTTTGTGCAATTGCTTCAGCACATGGTAGTCCCAATTTACCTGTACCTATAAAACCTATATTACTCATTTATTATTCCTTTTCTACACCGCCATTGGTGCTTTAATTGAATTCATCGGGTTATATCCTTCTAGAATATATTGCGAAGTTTTTGTTTGAAGCAACTCTTCCAATGTTTCAAACTCAGGCATCACTAGCGTCGGATGCTCACCTGGTTCACGCTCTAGTTGCTCTCGTACTTGCTCAACATGATTACTATAGATGTGCGCGTCACCAATAGTGTGTACGAACTCACCCACTTTTAACCCTGTTAGTTGTGCTAAGATATGTGTTAACAATGCGTATGAAGCTATGTTAAATGGCACACCCAAGAACATATCAGCCGAACGTTGATACAGTTGACAACTCAAACGATTATTACGATTAACATAGAACTGTGCCATTGTATGACATGGCGGTAGTGCCATTTCATCTACTTTCGCAGCATTCCATGCGTTAAGAATATGTCGGCGACTGAATGGGTCATTCTTTAGCCCGTCAATAAGATTCTGTATTTGGTCAACATGTCCTGATACGCCAAGCAATGTGTCATTACCATATGTATGTACATCACGCATTGTTTCCCATTTGCGCCATTGTACGCCATACACTGGTCCTAGTTTCTTTACCAGCGCATTGTTTTCGTATCCCAATGCTACACCTTGAGCATCAGCATTAGCAGTCCAAATAGTAGTCTTGTCTATTAACTCTGAGCGTGGTGCTTCATATAGTATCTCTGCTAGTCGGCGTTCATCGTCACTGCCTTCTAGAAACCATAGTAGCTCGCTTACTACCGAGCGCCATGCTAGTTTCTTTGTTGTTACGGCAGGAAAACTATCACGTAGATTATAACGGCTAGTATAACCGAAAACGCCAATAGTTCCGGTACCCGTTCTATCTTCACGTTTGTCTCCGTTTTCTAGAATATACTCTAGTGCTTCTAAATATTGTTTCATTTGTCCTCTGCTAGTAATTTAATAAACATTTCTTGGTCTGGAATAATAGTTAGTTCGTTTTCATCAAACCATTGTTCACGCGGAGCTTGATTATTATTTTGAAATATGATCAAATATGGATACCGTTTAAGTAGAATATTTTCTATTTTGGCTACTTTACCGTAGCCAATATATTCGTCATTCTCATGTACATCAACCCAGGTGCCAATTTTTATTTTTTCTTCTTCCATATCTCAAATGTTACTTCTGGGTGTACTTCTTGCCATGTACGCTCAAAAAGTGTGTTAATCTTTGTTAGTGGCAAGAATGTATCACAACTATAGTTGCCAGGAATGCGACTAATGTAGAACTCTTCAATGATGCCTAGTGTTTGCTCAATAATCTTAGGGCCGCCGATTAACCATATATCTTTATCAGTGTACATATCTTGTAGTCTAAGTGTAGCAAGATTTAGGTCACCTTTCAAGATGCCATCACAATCAAAGTTAGATTCATCTTGATTAGTTACTACTACATTGATGCGGTTAGGCATAGGACATGGCATGTGCGGGTCATTCCATGTAGAAGAACCCATGACGATTACATGACCTGTTGTGTTATCTTTGAACCATTTCAAGTCTTTAGAGTTATTTGGCCAAGGTAGAGTGCCGTCTTTGCCGACACCTCCCCTTTCGTCACATGCTAGTATTGCTTTTATTGCCATTATTAATCTTTCTCTAAAGTATCTTCTACTTGGTCTTCGCGAACTTGTGCGCCCATACGACTAGGATTGATATATACTTTTTTGAAGAAACGAGAACCTTCTTTGCCCAAATCAGCAATTTCAAGGTCTAACTCTCTACGGAGAATAATGCCTAATTCGTCGGTTTCTTTTTTCAATTTATCGTAGTCCCATCGCATACCGGTGCGGACACACAATTCGCCACCTTCTTGTACTTCAAATTGTGGGAATACTTCTGTTTTGAAAAAGTTTGTCAACCACTCAAAGTCACGGACATTTCGCCAATCCCAATCTTCTCGCTTGATATTAGTCATGTAACATCCTAGTCTGGCGCCATATACACCCCATATTCCATTAGTAACATCTTCTCCGACGCTCATCCAAGTAAGAAGTCGTTTGAAGTTTTTGTCATGCACTTTTTTAATGTTTTTAGGGTCAACTACATCACCATCAACCAGTCCCATTTTTACGCCTTCGCGGAAGCCTGCACGCCATGCTTGCAACGGTGAACCATTATTCATAACATCACAGTAGATGTTATTCATCTGTACATAGTTGATGTTCCAACAGAAATCCACTTGTGCGCGTTTGTTATTAGGGTCAGCGTTTTCATGTGTTTTCATATTCATGACCACTGGTTTTGGCCAGCATTTGATGCCGCCATTGCCATAAACAAGACCGTTGATTTCGTTCTTGCCTGCCCAACTGATAACATCAGTATCGGCAATTTTATCCATGTCAATCTCCACATCAAAGAAATCAGCATGAACAATATTATCCGCGTCAATTGTAATGAATCTATCAGTGTCCGACATTTCCGCGGCAGCTTTGTGAGCGGCATCACTACCTTCTACTCCATGACTGCGTTTTGCCCATGGACATTTATCCTGTAAGTCTGCAAAGTTTTCATCTGCGTTAGGTTCATCGTAGCTAATGAATATAATATCAAATTCATTGACGCTAACCATATTACTCATTGGTTTCCTCCTACCACTGTAACATTCAAATATTTGTTCTTGTAGGTCAGCACTGGATTGACTGGCCATTCAAAGTCTATGTCTATACTTAGTATGTCTTTTTTAATTAGTTGTCCAGTGGAAACATAAAATACTCCCACTATGTTGTCTATAATATCATCTGATACCATAAACATCAAGTTATTTCTGCCAGAAACCATGTAAGAATTAGTCTCGTTGATGTGACTTGTTACTATAACTTTGCCATCTACATTACTTATCTCTATGTGACCTTCAGCATAATCAGCAGTCTGTAATGGTCTATTATTTATAGATTTTTTAGTTATGACAGTATCAATAAACTCAATGCTGTAATCGTTAAAAACTTTTCGTGTATGTATGCTAACATCTTCCCATTTAACATAGTCTGTGATATTATCCAATTTTAGTTGAATAGTACCATTTTTGACCAAATCATTTGGTTCAATGGGAATAGTAGCAATGTATCTATCAGGGTCGTTCTTGTCTGCTAGATATAAATTCATATTAACAGTAGAAGGTGTGATGATTTGATATATCTCACTTAGATTCATACTATTTTTTATACTAGATATATTCGCAGATATCTCTAATAGGTCCAGCTTTTTAAATATTTTTACGTTGATATCACTTGTATTAGGATTGTTTGTTGTTATTTCGTAAATAGGATAATTCAAATCTTGAATGACCAACACTCCCGTGTCTTGAGCGATATCCCAACATTCATTGAATAAATCCCATTTGACCGAAAACTTTCTAAGACTTTGTTTTCTTGCCGATAACGCAAGTGGATTAGTCGTTTGTATAATCCCAATATCAGCTTGGTTAGAAAAAATTTCAGTATTAGATATACTGTATATTTTTCCTGTCTTTGTATTAAACTTTATCCACGATACAATTTTGTTATTTTGAGACAAATTGGTAGTAGTTTCTGTACTGTTCATAAATTTTCCATGTCATTATCTCTTTGTTTACATAACAAAAAACATCATCAATGTTATAATTTTGTACTTTCAGGCGGCAGTTATTTGTTATCCAAAAATTAATATAATCTGCCCACGATTCTTCTATCAAGTTATCAAAGTCATGTATAGAAGCACTCATACTAACATATTCAAACTTATCTGTGATGAATCGTTTATTGTCCCAAATTCTATCAAGTATTATGCTATTCATAAAATCTGGTTGATAATATTTTTTTCGATATTGTTTTCCAACTGCACTGTCTATAACATCTTGCCAGTTTTGAAGTATCGGGTCTGCTAATTTAAAATATTCAAGTGATTCCTCATCATCAGCGACAAAAAACCACATAGAAGATGGCACAAATTCTATATCAATGTCATCGTGAATATCATTTAAACTGCGAGATAGATGTTTAAAATCATAAGTCCTCTGTGTAAATGCTACTTTGTGTTGCGCAGATAACGTATCCCATAATGGCGATAAATCAGTTTGTACGAGTGTATAAACGTCTATTACTATGTTATATTTAAACGGTGTTGCCCAGTATAATTGCCAATCGTTGACTCTTCGTATTTCATCATATCCGTATGGTAATTGAACAACATAATCAAATGCGGGTTCTATATGCTCCTCTAATGAGTCAACATAAGGTAATACAATAGCGACCTTAGCATTTTTGTCTTTTATTTTAATACTATACGAACACGCCGCCGCGGCCATTTGCTCATGACTATCCATAGCAACAATGACATAGCCACGGTCATCAATAACATTACTCATCTAAAAGCTCCATTATTTGCGACCAATTACGTTCTATGGCTCGTTTATTCATAGCATGTACATCTAAATGGTGTTGCTTAACCACGATATTCTTCCATTTTTCTTTTTGATCATGTGCTAACATTATCCAGTCTTGGACGCTATCTACTTGTACTATGTCATCCTTTTGGTCCATATAGAACATAGGAATATCGCCAAATGTGGAGATAACTTCACCGTCTTGCATTCCATTTAATATATGAGAAGCCACACTTACACAATAATCTGTGCGAAACAGTTTGCCAGGGAAATTATATAGATATTGATAGTAGTCATAATTATCAGCAACATGTGCCCATGTATCAAAAAATAACTCACTGACCTCGCTTCTATCAAAGTAAACAACTGTTGACCACCACATTTTAATACCAGCTTCGTATAACCACTGCTCACGATGGTGTGGCATATCATTACGAATACTACGCGCTTGGTCGTACATTGCTACATTTTTACCTGAATCCCATACATGGTTTAGGTAATCATTTTTTACAATGTAGTCAACATCTAGCAGAAGTGTTTTCTCAAAAGGAGAATATTGCCATATTTTGTGTTTGTTACTATTTTTAAATTGAGCACGAAATTCTGTCCAGGGACTATCAAAGTGTCCTCGCATGTTATCTTTGAATTTATCATTTGTTGTAACAATGTAATCAAAACATTCTTCAGCAATTTTTTTATCTTGACTTTGTTCTAGCCATGCCGCTGTGCCTGTGTCTGTTATAAGACACACAGGTTTGTTTAGGTATCTTTTGGCGTATCTTGCAGCAATAATAGTTAGTTTGATGTAGTCAATTTTATCATTATTATACGCAAAGAAGCATATGCCTTCTTTATCTTCGTATTCCATTATTACCAATCCATCAATTTCTTAATATTTCTTGCTTTCTTTAACTTCTGATATTCAGTATCGTATTCTAACATAGCAGAATTATATGCCGTCATTAACTTTTCCATGAAATCCGACAGATTACTAATCATAATAGGATTTTCATTGGTATCTACGATGATAGTTTCACTCAGCTTTCCTTTTGATGGGTCTGCTTCATTCATTCTAATCATAGCATCAACAAATGCAATAGTCGTAGGGTCTGCTTTGAATACGCCATCTTTGTAATGTACTGTTTGTAGCTGAGCTACACGATTTTTAATGTTTTTCTTTTGGTTGTTTAGAGTAAGAGTATAGTTACTAAACTCTAGAGCCTTCTGTAGACGTTCGTCCATTGATTCCTCCAGTATTGGGTTTAGTTAATTGTAATACAGAAATGATTTCCTGTCAACTGTATTTAGTCAACAGGATTCTTTGTGATTATGGTGTTTCTAATGCTGTGACACGAGCATCTAGTGCTGTTATTGCCGCTTCGGCCGCGGCCAAGTCAGCTTGTAATGTAACAATAGTAGCCTCTGCCGCAGCTAAGTCAGCTTGTAATGCAACAATAGTAGCCTCTGCTGCGATCAAGTCAGCTTGGACTGTGGTAATGCTCGCTTCTGCTGTTGTTAATCTTCCGTCTAATGCAGTTACATCACCTTCTAACGTAGCTAAATCAGTTTGTGTCACACCGAGCAACGTGTTAGTTATAGTTAAGTCATTTTCTAAAGTTGTGAAGTTAGCGTCAACTTCAGCGTATGTTAATTCGCTTCCTTTTGTGCTTCGTAATGTTATTGCCATGTTATGATCCTGTCCATCCTGTAACTGTAATTGTCGGTGGTGTTCTATCTAAAAATTGATACGTGTAATTGCCCGCAGTGTAGTTAGGTTGATTATCCGCTATTGTCGGAGCATTGACTGGTTGTTTATATCCTACATCTAGATTTATTGGATAAATCATAGTATCAATATAATCATATTGTGCCCATTCAGCATCTACTAATGTTATTGCTAATGTTATAGTATATCCACCAGGAGTGTAGTCTGCTTTACCAGCGAGTTTAATTGCTCGTTGTCCATAACCACCGTAACCTCCACCTATTCCAGTATAAGGCAATCCACCTCCATATGCTCCATATGCTCCTGCGTATGCTTGGCCTTGTGCTTCCCATATCGTAGCTAGACTGCCACCATTTGTTAAATTGTAGAATCCACCTAAACTGATACCGTCATTTATACCGTCTGTTATTACTTCGGTGGCTTTTATACATATTTCACCGACATTATCAAACAAATTTTTCCAGTATTCATAACCTGGCGGTGAAGCATACGATATCTCTGGCAAAGCAAAATCAAAACACAAACTGCCGCCTGAGTTAAAAAAATGTCTAGCGTCATTGTAAGTAGGGAATGTAAATGAAGCAATATTTGTTATCTCAAATGTCCATGATAGGTTTACTGGAACATCGTGTGATTCCATATATGGGGATAAGTAAGATTCATTAGCATCAAAGCGATTTGCACTTAGCCAGTCTATTTTATCTTGTACTTGGATTAAGTTTTCAGCTAATACTGGAGAACCAAAAGACCACGTACCATCTTGCTCGTATTTACCCGCCGATAATTTATTTAATAAAGGCTCTGTGCTACTTGTATGTGTTATGCCGGCATTTACTTGAGCAATCAATCTGTTCAAGTCTTCGGCTAGTATAAGTTGCTCCGAAGCAATCAATGGTTCTACAGATGTTTGTCCCCATCCATATGTTTTGTCTAGCGGGTCTGTGTCAGTATTATTATATGTGTCTGCCCATACTTTTTCATAACGTTCAACAACTTCGTTGAAGTCACTGGCTTTGACTACATCCTCTCTTATAGGCATTACTTGGCTCCAACAACAATCTCTATCACACCTTCACCATCGGTGTCTTTACTTTCTAATGCTCTGCCTACTTGATTCCACCATTGCATCTTATCTAATTCACCGACCATTGCAACGCCTGGTATATCACTTGAAACTAATCTGTCACCTTTTTGTACTTTTCCTACTACTTTACATGGCACACGACCTTCTAACGCAACAGGCACACCAGCAGTTTTGCTGTTCATAAGATACGCCGGGTCAGTAGATACTACGCCAAACACATCTTGACAATACGGACTAGCAGTCTGGGTCACTTCCGCTGTTCCTCCAATGCGAACTACCGTTCCTGGCGCATAGTCTTGGTCGGAGGCGTACATTTCTGCCAAGTCAGCATATTCAGCACGAGTAGCTGTACCAAACAACTTTGAATTTTGCGTCATTGTTAGACCTGTGCCAATATAATCAAATCCAAGCTCTGGTCCTATTTGGTTAGGATGAATAGGATCAGCCGCATTAACAGCAAAAGACTCTGAACTAAAAATAGAAATAATTGTTCCTTCATCGTGAACTGCTGTCACATCATGGTAAGCTTCGTCAACATCCATCACACGCATTTTAGATATAGTGTCAAGACTCAATGGTCCCCATCCATTTCCCTCTGTGTTAAATTCAGCAGATGGGTCATAAAAGCTGTATTTTTGTGTTTCTGTATTATACCATATCTGTCCAGGCGAGGGATTAAGAGGAGGGGTTGCGCTCGCAAAATTATTCAGTAGCCACACTAAATCTTGAGCAATGTATTCTCCATATCCAGCGAAGTTTTTACCTACTAGATATAAACTAGTGTCTGTGTTAAGCGTACCATCATCAATTTGTATTTCGGTACCTGAATTGTCAACTATATATGCCATGTTATTGTCCTGCTCTAATTCGTATAGTGTAAATTATTTGTATTCTTCTGTTTGCGCTTTTTTGAATTGGATGAAAAATCAAATGAGTCAAAAATTTTCCAGTAGAACCTACTAAACCTAATTCATCAAACACAAAATCTCCGTTCATGTTTGCGCCGTTATCAATAGCATCTTGGGTGTCAGGTTCATCATACTCTAGAGTCACCGTGACAATAATATCGTTATAGGACTCGCCAGAATACGATAATGTAGATATGTCACCATCTTCGCCTGAAACTACATCTTTTCTGTAAGTCTCAACATATAATTCACCATCAGGCGTATCAACATTCGGATATTTGTATGTTATGTTACCCGTATCATCTATAACTGTTCCAGCATTACCAAATGCCATTGCGCCGATTGTCAATCCGTCGCCAGTTCCGCCGTAAGCGACGGCATTCATAATAGCAAGCGCAAAGTTTTCAAAGTTGATAGCATTATGCTTATCAAGTAAAACTTCGTTTGTATCAGCATCTTTTATCAGAACATGTCCGTCAATTGATGTATTTGCTCTGTCTAAAAATTTGTCACTCATTTAAAATAATCTCCGTATCTGTGTATTTAGCACAAAAAATATTTTTATTTTCATGGGCTAGTCACAGCTATTGTTTGGCTAACTTTGTACGTTGGACCAGCTTCCAAGAATACCAACTCCGACCCAAGCGTATGTGATTTAGGAGTAGTTCCTAATACTCCACGAACCATATTAACCATTTTAGAGTTTATTAACTGTGAATAATATACTATCTCACCGTTAATGTACGCTAGACCATATCGTGGATGATCAGCAATAGTACTAATTTCGCACGATGTATCAGTGTGAAGCAAATCTTGGTCTATCGTCACTGTATTTTCAGACAGTAGCTCATATCTATGCGTATTACCACTATAATCTGTTACACTAACAAATTTGTCTATTTGTCCAGAATTTTCAGTCTCTACCTCAATTGCTAATGACTCTTGTAATGACAATATTAACTCCAAACGTCTAGCTTCTTCACCTGTCCAGTTGTAATTGTAAGGCTGAATAAAATCTTCGCCATCTAAAATATCTTCAACTACACTTTCTGATTCAGTGAATGTAGCAGCAACATATTCGTCTGCCAATGTTTCTGTGAACGAGCCACCGTCAATTTCTGTGCCAATATATTCTATTGTCAAATCGTCAGGATGATGACTTATCTGTATATCAAGCATAGCACTATCAAATATATCTAGAGCCACAGTTTCATCTACAGTGTATTTACGCTTAACATTTCGTATCTTTGTATGGAAAGGCTTGACTGAGTTTATGTAACCCAAAATCTCATTTGTTGTATCTCTGCGATATAGTCTAACATCAGTTAGTATTTTCTCAGAAACATCCAACTGAATGAATGTTGTTTTGTATGCCCAGTCAACAAAGTCTTGCTCTGATAATACATAATTTATCATTGCGAACCACAACTGATTAAAGTAAGGCAAATATGTACCCACAAATACATCATTTCGCAGCAATTCAATCAACGTATGAATATCGTATGAATAATCTATATCCCACGAATATTCATCCCATGCCGACATATCCCAAGCGTTTTTAGATGATTTATCCCATAGTAGGTCATTAAATTCCATTGTAGAATTTTTCTTCTCTACTAGATTCCACTCAGTACCTGTCCATTGATGTAGCTCAGATATATCTCTGCCATCTATTGGATTGAATTCTGGAACCTTAACAAGAGTATGGCGTGTTGTGTCTACGTCATCCAACGCAGCCATACGAGATACTACAAGAGTATGTGATTGTTCTGGAACACGGGCAGGACTAACATAATCAATCCATTTCCACAAGAATCCAAATCGCTCAAACTTAACAATATTACCAGGAGAAACTTCATCAACAACATTGATTGTCTTGATTAATCTATTGAGAACCGATACGAATTCTCTTCTTGCCTCATTCACATCAACAAACCATGATTGATACAATTCACGGTCGTTTCCGTATTTGTTAAATTCGTGCAAATTGATATCAGGCAATCTATTTCTTCTGACAAATGGATCTCTTTTTATCCAGCAACGTTTAAGAGTTTGTATTTCCCACGCATCAGTCACATCAACGTCTTTGATACAAATGTACTCTGTTCTATTATAGAATACTTTGTTTCCTATTACATATTGCTGGCCAGGTTGCCATTCAGTTTCACTTGTTGATATTGTTTCTTCTGGTCTATCTTCTATTTCGTATCCAGAAAGATTGTCTCGTAATCCTTCATACCAGAACTGCGGAATAGTATCAACATCTTCTGCAATTTCTCTCCAACTAGTATGTGCGTGTCCTTCTAACATGCGATTTATTTGTACCACAGTGTTATCATTATTTACATACGCTTTCACGTTGGCTAAAATTAACTGATTGTCTGAAACTGCCGCGCACCAGGAGATACCATTAGCCGTTGGATTATCTATTATGCTCGCTATTTGGTTTGCTGTCAAGTGTCGTTTAGGGTCTTCTATGGTTTGTTTATTTTTAACCCAGAAGTAATAAACATTGTCGTATTGCGCTGTAATATGATTCCATTCAGTACTTTCGGTGTAATAGTACACATCTTCTTTTAACGCCGGATCATAAACTTTATATGCTTCGCCAGATGCCACTTTGCCTATAACTTCCTTATTTTTCTCAGCGGCTTTTTCCCATTCGTCAGGCGGTACATCACTCACTACCCATTCGTATATGTCAATGCTCGAGAAATAAAACTGTTTGCCCCACATATTGGCATTGTATTCGCCACTACCTTGTGTATAATCAAAGTAGATAGCAGCACTCGTATCCCACCACACCGTGCCAATTTGCTCTTCACCCCATGCCGACCTAGGTGTACCTTCAAAAGAAATATCAGTACTGTTTGTATACACAGCCAAATCTATAGGAGATTTGATATCTATTTCTCTGTCTGCTACGCCTGGTATTTTACCTCGCAATGGGTCAAATACTTCTAGCTCAAACGATGACCTTGCTGATTTGCCATTATACAACGAAACATTCATAATATCATCATTTGTTGAGCGAGTTTCGGTTATACGCACAGGCTGAGAATTCAATCGCGTCACTGTGTTACCTGTGTCAGGTGTTTCCATACCATACACATATGTTCCAGTTTGTATTGAATCTTGGCCAACTGGGGTGACAAATACCAAATCATCCAATTGGTAGTTGTATAGTGAGGTATCCACAACATAATCGTGTTCTCTGAATCTGCTACTACGCATAACAAATATAGAAGGACTTACACCACATTCATCAATGTACATATCAATGTAAAAAGCTCTAGGGTCAAGCGCATCTACACGAGTGACTTTATGTATACCATCTACACTAGGAATAGTAGTAGAATTCACAATCATTACGTAATCACCAGCTCTCAGATTATGTGCTGTATTAATCGTGATTTGAGCATCATTGCCATCACTCGTAGTATTACCCGCACAAATAGAACACGAGTCTGGAGAATCACTATAGAAATTTAAATTCATAAATTTGTAGAAGTTCCAGCTATTGTATCGTACTTGTGTCGTTGAATTCAAGGTACTATATTCAAATTCAGAATCGTCTGTCACCCATATGCTTGACAGCAACGGGTCTTCATGTGATACATCTTTCCACTCGCTAATGACAAAATCATTAGATATAACATCCGACAAAGAACTTACAATCGTTATATTATCGCCATTATCATTTACATCTGTGGCAGATATACCCATATTATTTAGAAATTCGTCTGAACCAATTTCTAAATATTCTGTGGAACTGGTTATTGCCAAATACCCATCTATTTCAGCAGCGGTTATTTCTATTCCACTGTCAGAAAATGCGGCATTCATCTTACTAACGATATCTCCCACAGGACTAAATGAGTCAATATTTGTTTCAACAGCATTAAACGTCTGGGCAATAATTCCTATATCGTCCAATATAGACTGTGTTCCGCCTATAGTCACCTGTGATTCGTTAGTTGATAACAACAGTCTACCGGCTGATTCAGAAGCGATAACTGTTTGTCCTACTTGGTCATTAATTCGTGTGATTATCTCAGGCAACTCAATTTCAGTATGTACATACACTAATGTTGTGCCACCTGTATATGTACCTGCTGTGAGTCCCAATGCTCCATTAGCACTTCCAGCACCAATAACAAGCTCTTGTGAAGAACCCGGCACGGTGCCACGAATTTTAAATCTGTTGTCAGGGTCTAAAAATACAAACACATTAGGAACAGTATTTTCTATTCTGTCTTTTATTTCAGTGTAATTTTTTGTATTAATAGGTTTGAATTTAAATACAACATCAGAATAACCTTCATCCGCATAAAATTCTTGGACATAGCCTTCTTGTGCATATCCATTATTAGGTATGCCAGGGGCAGTGGCAAAAGTAACACTGTTTGTGCCAACATTCACTGTATAATCAACATTCTGTACCAATGGCGTGCCATCTACAGTCACTTCATTCACAACAATTTCAAAAGGTGTGCTACCGTAATCACCCAAAGCAGTATTCAATGCGAATACTGTTTTTTCACCATCAGCATATGCTAATTCGTCACCAATGACAGGCGCGTCTGCCTCGGCTAAATCAACGGTAATATCATTTATAGTTAAGTATCTTTCTGTAAATGTATCGGCGATAACAGGCGATATTGCTCCTGCCGGTGTGACAGGATATTCAGAATCTTGTGGTACCTGTATTTTCTTTTCCATAGAAATGACAGAGTTGTTAATTATCAGTCTTGCTCCATCTTGACTTAACACCACAGGATTTGTTATACTGCCTAATATAGAAATAGGTTCTGTACCGGATACATTTGTACCGAATGTTACGGTAGTATAAGATGAATCTGTATTATCTCTAAAAATGGCAGTTGAACCATATGGCATAGTAGGATATCTTACAGCACTCGCAATTTGAGCAATATCAGTTTGTGCGTTTAATCCAGTTGCTTGTACTATACATTCATACAGTTTTCCATCTTTGCGAACAAGGTCGCCTTTTTTGTAACTTGTGTATGTGTTCCATGTTTCTATATCTGTGCCAGACATTTGACTGAACAATCCTGGTATATCACTAACCTTCTTCGCAACAAAGTCAGCCTCATCTACTAATAAATCACCTGCTGTTCTTAATTGCAAATCACGCTCAACAAATGGTACTAATTCAAAATCAGGTTTTGAACCATTAACATATCTTGGACGATTAGGTGCCAAAATACTATTTGTTACAATATCTACACCTGTGCCAGTCGGCTGGTCAACAAAGTTTAACAACTGTTGTTTGTCTTTTATTTCTGTTCGTCTAATCTCAAACTCAGTGGCATCAAAGTTTCTAACATCACCGAACATGTTCTCACGGAACATCCATATTTCACGAGACTTGACATTTTTATCACCTACCTCGTAGGATGCCAATGTATCAGCAAATGTCAATGAGTTAGTTGTACCTTTATCACGGATAATACCTTTGTACATTTCGTTGGCTGTAATCTGAGATATTCCCAAATCTTCAATCCATTCTTGTGTTATATTGCCATTAGTCAAGCGCTCTGCTTTTTCAATAGACGCATTAAATTTATTAGTATTAACATCGTAATAGTCTCTAATGTTATCAACACTTGTGTCCCAGTTTTGAACAATCTTATCATCAAAGATTAGATATCCTGGCGCTTTGCGCTTACCGTACCAATCTTTTGTTCTTTGACCTTTCATTATCAATCGTGGTTGTCTTCTCTGAAGTACATCATCATAGATAGTACTGTTAAAGTCAGTCACATTGTTGAACACAACCATGTGTTCAAAATCAGTTACCGCGAATGTTACACTGCCTAAATCACCACCATAACTGACAACAGTTTGTGTTTCATCACGAGTTATCAGTAATTCTTCCAACGGTATAGTTCTGCCGTTTGTATCAAGGACACCGTTTGTTTGTCTGGATAGTGAGTTTAGTTCCAATATAGTACCATGTCCAGGTTGGAACATTATTTCCGAGCCAATTGGCAATGTCAATTGCGAATCTACTGCTGAACTCATTGCCCAACGAGCAAAGTCATACGCATAGTCATCTATTCCACGAAGTAAATCATATCCAGCATCTTTAACAAATTGAAGATTGCCACGAATAAAGTTATAAACATCCTGAATACGCTTGAACTTTGTACCGTATTCTGCTATACTTGCTGGTTTAACAAACTTTTTATATTTCTTAACAGTAGCACCGCTGTCGCCTATTGTCACAACTTCAACATTACTGGTGTATGATAAATCTGCTTCATAAAAATAAAATTGTTGTTTGTTAGGACTAAATCCAAATACACTATAACCAGAATCCGTCTTAACAATTCTAAAAGATGATGCTGTTATCAAATCAGTAGGTTTGCCTTGATACATAATCAAGTCATAATCAAAGCTTGCTAATGCGATAGAACCTTGACGACTACTTTCCGTTTTAAATTCTAATAGATTTTTCGCCGAAAATCCACCAATCTTTTGCGACAATCTTGTTTCTACATTTTTAACTTGCTCACTGAAGCTTTGCGTAGATTCAATTTTTGTTATATAATTATATATGATTTGGTCTAATCCACGAGAAACATATTCAACAGTTTTAGTTTCAACTCTGACATTTAATCCAATGTTCCCTTCAGTTTCGCTATAGAAATCTACATCTGGTAATTGATTGTATTTTGTTCCACGGTTAGTCAAAGCAACGCCTGATACAATTCCTGTTTCTGGTAGAAGAGCAAATTCAGTTGTGGCATTATCTCCGTCAGTGTTATTGAATAACAACACTTGCGCATCATCAACTGTTACTACCTCAGAGTTAGGTATCACTCTGTCATTCTTCATAGAAATTCTACTAACAACCGTTGTCAAATCTCCGGCTCTCGCTGAATCAGTTAATTGATTCAATCCAAGCTCATCAGTGACAATTCCAGGATATGTTGTATAATCTGCTGAGCGAACTGTGCCTGGCACAAAAAACTCTGCCCATGCTTGTGCAGGAGATAGAGTAGTCAGTGTGCTAATAAACGCCGCTTGTCCTAGAGCACTGTTACGCCAAATCATTTGTCCTTCTGACCAATCTTCAAATGTGTGTGCTTGTGCAAAATTCACATCAAACACTCTATTTGCTGGATTAGCGACTAATACATTAACTGGCCCAACTAACTCACCGTTAGTATCAACTGGACATTGTAGTATCCAGTCCCAGTAGTAACGAGCGTAACGCAAATCTGTCTTGCCGGTCGTATCTGTTCTGCCATGTTTTAACGCATCAAGAAGAGCATTTCGTTTCGTAGGTTCAGTCCAACTATACAAGTCATCCCACCAGGTTGGCTTCTTGGCATGTCCTAACATATGCCACGGCGTTAGATGTGGTGTGTCAGTGTCAAACAATGTACGATAAGCCGCGCGCCAGTGTCCTGGCAAATTGCCCAAGTGTCCATCTACATTAATATGTCTATAGTTCCATGTCCAACCTTCCGTGTCATCTGAATCTGGAATAGAAACAGGAAGTTTATAGCCTGTGTCATTTGTCCATCGTACAAAGTGACGGTACATCAAATCGTTTTCAATGTCGTAATGTGTGTACCATTTAGAACGATGCTGTGAACCTCTTAACGATGCAGGTATAACATATTCACCATCTACAAGTCCAGCGTATATTCTTTTTTCAATGTCATACAACACCGCAGCAATAGGGTCAAACGAAGGGCTTCGTGTGTCATTTAATATAACTTCAATATCACCATCAGTGTTTACTGGATATGTGTCTCCGTCGTGACAGTAAAGCACACCATTATGTACTTGTGGTTCATACACTGGACCTAGCATAGATTTTGTCATACTAGGCGGAACATAACATGATTCATCCATCGGAATGTAGTGAATAGATATCGTAGAATCATTATTGCCGAACGAAGACACTATAGATTGATTCAATACAAGCTGATTTGCTACAACAGTGTAATCAGTATTCTTGATTAAAAGTTTTTCAATCAAATTGCCAGCAACATAACTTGTTAAATACACGTACAAATGGTCTTGAATGTTTTCGTCTTTATTGACTGTTTCACGCAGAGTAATATTTGTTTGTCCAATACTCAAAATAAATTCTTGAGGGTCAGTCGTATTCAAAAATAACATGTTGCTATTTTTATACGTGCTTGTGCCTCTACGTGTCAAAACATATTGATTAATTACATCATTAGTCAAATCTTTCACGGAGCTATATGATTTTGTGCTCCATAATCGTCTTGCTTGATTCTTAACACGTTCTTTAAATGCGTACCAATCTTTGCCTTGTTCCATCAAAGCATTAGTTATATTGAAATCTGGCGTTGTTATTGTCAAACTATGCGGCAATATGTTGTAGTCATGAATTAATATCGTGCCGCCGTATTGTGGAAGCTGCGGCAATCTATGTGAATTATTTGTGCCTATAATTTGTCCATCTATCTCAGGAGATTGACGAATAATATCTGCCCAGTGGTCCAATGTTTCACTGACAGTTAATGTATCAACAGTTTTGTTATTAGAGTTATATTCAAAAATTTCAGGTATAGTTTCCGAAGTCTCTGTTGTATTATTTGTATCAACGTATTGTAAGTCTATGATATCTCCTTCAGAAATCAATTCAACAGGAATAGTTATTTTGTCTGATTGAATAACATACTCTCTAGGTCGGAGTACATTTCCATTAATTTTAACTTCATGTTTCTGAATGCTGGCATCACGGTCACTGTATATTTTCATTGTTTTGCCGATAACGCCTATAGAAGGGTCGGCATGTACCAGTGCCACGTTTACTGTGTTGTATCTACTCGGAGTTACATATGAAAACGAATCAGCAGTAAAACCATTTGCATATAGCGGTGTTTCACCATCAACATAAAAAACTACAGCAGCGGAGTCATACAAGTTATGAAATTCATATTCAGTGTCTGGTTCCAATTTAAGAAAAGGAGTTGGATCTTTTATCTCGTTATATGTACCATTTGAATATAATTCTGTTATTGTCCATACATCTTCTGCTTTTTTAGTTATAATAAATTCTTGAGATGTTTTCCATGTTTCCGAGCCAACACCGTAAAAAATAGCAGGCTCTTCCGCGTTAATAACTTCAATTTGTTGTTTTTTATACGCAGTCAGAGGACGAGCCATAGAAACATAGTTTGTTCTGTTATCGCCGTCAATTTCAAAGAAATATAAACCTTGTATTTCTTTCCTGTCTATGTTTGAATTTAATACATCTCTTACTTTAGAAGTGTATCGTTCCACATGTAGATAGTTTTTAAATACTATGTCTGCGCTTGCGCCATTATCTCGGCGTGAGAGTGCGAAGCCTAACTCGGTATCAACAAAACCTGTTCCTTCTTCGTATCCAAATATTTTACTACCAGCAAAATCATTCACAGGATATTCATCAAGCCATTTGCCAGTAGCATCTTTTAATCTAAACAAAGGTGCTTGGTTCATACGAACTTTTTCTTGTGGAATTTTTACAATGTTAGCATTAAATTCTATAATAGGTCGTATTGCTTTTCTTTCTTTACGTATGTATTCATCAAAATCTATGCCAATTATTCCACACCATTCTTTGACAGCATCAATGTGTATCCAGTTATTATTACGGCTCCATGCGGTATTATCTTCATCCGCTCGGTCTATAACAATGTAATCTTTGTCGTATGATTCCAATACAATGCTGCCCATATCCCACGCAGCTTCGCCAAAAGAAATTCCATCAATAGCATTCAAATCAGGCAATTGTGGATTATAATCAGCATTGTCCCATAAACCAGTAACAGCAACTGGACTACCCGGTGTTTCAAAATCATATACAAACTCACCGAGAGCATCCATTATTTTAATTAGCTTGATTTTTTTACCTACACCTGCTACCATGTAAGTACAATCGTCATAATTAGATAGTCTTATACGCTGATTGTTTTGTAAATAAAATGAAACATCTGTGTCTTCCCAGAAATATTCTGCGCCTGATTCTACACGAGCTATATCTACTGTTGTTAACCCAGAGATAAACACAGGCATATCAGGCACCCACACATATGAGCTAGGATTAACAAACTTGTCATATGTTATTGGCGGTGCAAATGTATATGCCTGTGTAGCGTATGCCGCTCCGTGTGAATAACTGTCAGTGTTTGTTTTTATGGTATTAGCAATATCATCATATGTAATAACATTTTCTATCTGATTATCACTGTATGAAACAATTGCAGGAGACAAATGTACATTGGTTCTGCGCTCGGCATGTGCTACTTCTGGTAGATATACATCATCAATATTTCTGTACTTACCGTCACGCTTGCCAATAAATGCGTCAATATCTTCCAAATCACCTTTACTCAACATTTGGTCAAGTGTGCTATCTAGCCATTTACGGTTGATAGGAGTATCAAATGTTTTTGGCAAGTACGAAGATGTTTTTATGTAATTTGTTTTCTTAGCGCCTGCGCGTATTTTCTCCATCTCTTCGGTGATTTTGTTTGGTTTATATTTGTCTGACATTTACTATGTACCTTACGCTGTCTTTATAGTTGAATCGTTGATGCTGTCAATAATATCTACGATATCTACGCCTACATCAGGAATAAAAATTTCATCTGTTTTTGCTTCAATTTGGAATAAATCACCAAATACACTGTTATTGAATTCTGGTATGATAACTAAACTACTCACAATGCCCGGCATTTTACCATGTACATATGCTGCCAATTCTGTAAAGTAGAATGTTTCACCAAAATCCCAGTTAGACAAGTTAAAGAATTCTCCAACATACTGTACTACACGACTTCTTATTTCATTATCAGTCATGTTTGAGCCAGCTACTTTAACTACACGAAGTCTGCCTCTATTTTCATAAGATGCTTTTGGTCCAAACAATGGACGATATCTAACTGGACGATAAATGATTTTATCACTCATTGCTTTCTTAGTATTTACTTGTTTGAATTGTTGGTTCAATTCATCAATAGTCGGCGGAACCGGCTCATCAATTAGACCACTCGTATCACGCAAATAATTTCTATACGCGGTGTCGTATGTTCTAGTCAATGCGAACACATCAACAATGTTTGTAAAACTTGGGTCAACTAGTTCATTTTCTGCCGGCACATGGACCCATTCAAATCTGTTATTGAATGAGCTTTGATTATTTCCTAATATAGATAGAAACACATCAGGATTGTCTGGACGAGAATCACGTTGTTTATCTTCAATAGCCAACGATACTTTATTGTTGTTTATCAATGAGTCTATATACACTGTATATTCTTTTATGTCATTGCCTTCATACATAATAAATGTAGTCAAGTCTCTGGATTTCTTACGAGTATAAGAATCAAGAGCAGCTTCGTTATTTGTATTTGAAAACACTACTTCATTTGATTCAAGATATATGTATGTATCATTAGTGTATATATAGTTTGTTTCTTCTGTGGCAACATAATCCACAAAGAATAACCAGCCTTCGTCTTCTAAACTAGCATCTGATTCAAATATCCACTGTCGTTTTAAATAATCGTAACTAGCAGAAAACGACTCGTTATTGTCTAATTTTGAAATGATATTGATTACTTCTTGTTCTGAAAAATCACGATTAAACGCAGGATAAACCATTATTATTTCACTGCCTTGAGGAATATCAGCATCTAATGATATAGCTCCTATACCAGTAGATGTTTTGCCCGTAGGTAATCCAGCAACATTGTCTATGCCTAATCCGTTGTTGTTTATCGTAGAAATTCTTGCCCACAATTCTTCGCCGTCAGGTGTTAAAAATTTAACAAGTGCATCAGAAGTAACATGTTTTAAATAGTCAAATGAAGTTAATCCAACAGATTGAATACTATTATTTGAATTATCTGTTATATATCCAGTAGTGATATCTCCTAACGTTATTACTTTTTGCCATACGTATGTTTTTTCATTGTAATCTGCATATAAAGCAGTAAATGCGTCACGATTCATATCGTAATATGTGTTAATTACATTTGGATTAGATAGAATAGGTTTTATATTTTCATTGTATATTCTATTAACGTCAGAATAAGAAGATTTTGTCACACCGATTGTTTCTTCTCGTGTGATTTTGCCATCTCTACCAAAAACATTAACATTAGTGTAAGCACCAGTAGGGTCATTGTAATCAATATAACGACTGTGACCACTGTGGGTACGATTTACACTTTTAATTTTAAGAATGTTACTACTCTGTGATATTAAATAACTGCTGTAGTCTGAAGCAGTTATCATTCTATCTTGCGTAGCATAAATTCTAGGCGCATTAGTCTTAATATCGTCTAATGTTTCACCAGCACTAGCATTAACAATAGATTCTTTTAATTTCACTACCATAGTTGCCGAATACGGATTACCATCAGCTCCAATGTATTGGAATGTTATGCTGTTTGAACCTAAATCTTCTGGGCGTAAAACGTATGTGTCATTCAAACTGGTTCTGTACCAAATACGGAAACGACCACGAGGCAAGTTGCCAAATCTTCTGTCGGCAAATTGTATACTTATCTTGTTATTTTCACGAGTCTTAACACTAAATATGTTACGCTCACCTTGCGATAACGCATTGTATGCTATGTTGCTGCCAAATACATTGTCTACTTTATACCATATCTCTTGTACATCGCCAGTGTCATTTATTCGTTGAACCCATACATCTGTTTCATTCACATTAGTTGCTTCAACATCTACCGATAGATTATCAATAGGCTCGTTGATATCTACATCTTTGTATTGCATTTCGCCTTGCTTAACGCCCACAAAGAAACCTGTATTTGCACTAGTCACTCCAGTGCCATCATTTCTGTATAGAATAGAGAAAGCATTAGAAGGATTAGGCATTGTTTCCAATGGCAAATTTCTAGCCTTACTATATGACAAACTAACAGCATTAAAAGACGCAGATGTACCTTGGACTGAACCACTTAAAGTAAAAAATATTTGGTCAGGAGTATTATTAATATTGTAGAATTGTGTGTTGATACCACCAATACTGGCTTGCTTACGAGGCGAACCAAACTGATTATTAGGAGCCAATACAGCATTCATTACTGTAATAAAATCATCTAGATTATCAGCATTAGCAGAATTTTCATAACGAATTTCTGTGCCCGCTAGACTTGTGCCCTGGCTGCCAATTACGGTTTCGTTAGTACGAATACTTGTTACTTTTAATAAACCTGAAGCAGCAAGATTTCGCCTAGATTGATAACCTAAAAACTCAGCAAGTTTATAAACCGCATCTTGTCTTTCTGCTGTAGAAAGAAAGTTGTTGCGGCTATTCATATCAACACGGAATGCTAAGTTATGGCCAAACTGAGCAATCAAATCAAGAATAGCAACAAACTCTGCGCTTTCTATCCAGTCGTTGAAATTTTCTGGATAAGTTGAACGAACATAATTGACCATTGCTGAGCGAATGGTATCATAATCATATGCTTGAAGATTAGCATTGATGTAACTCTCGTAAATCGCAGTATAATCTTCTGCTACGAATAATCTATTTTGTCTTACTGTTTGGGCCATAATTAAAACTCTGAATTCTGTGACTCACGGTCAAATTTTATTTCAAGTTCGGTTTGGGTCGTAGTAGGCACATATAATAACTCTACACGCAATACCACCAAATGCTCATCCTCTATAACTGTCAGAGAATTATCCATTAACTGAAATCTAGGGTCATACGAAACAACATCAATAACATCACGCTCAATTAAATCAACAGTGGCATCATCCAATGGCTGAAAAACGTAATAAGGCAAGTTGGAACCAAACTCAGGGTTTGTCCATTTCTCGCCTTTTCGTATCGCAAAGTGATTCAACAAGTCCTGTTTCGCCAACTCCATTCCCGTTAGCGGTAAGCTTGTTCTGTATCTGTCTCGTGTAGTATAACCAATTATTTTTTTGCTCATACTTATATTTAGCTAAAAATTATAGTAGCTTTTAATGAGCAAATTCCATGTTAGCGGAGTAATGTATCAATTCAGACGGCCAATCCAAGAATTCACTCCAACCAGTGTCTGGAATGTTTATCTTAAATATTTTTGCTCTGTTGTTTATTTGATACCAACTTGGATTATATGGTTGTGTGATAGGTTTTATTAGTTTACTGCCTTTTTGTGTGTTACATGGGAAACAGGCAGTGGTACAGTTTTCCCAACTTGTGTCGCCGCCCAGACTTCTGGGATGTACGTGGTCAATTGTTAATTCACTAGATTCAAATCTTTCACCACAGTACTGACACCTGTAGTCATCCCGGACATACATGTTCCTCCGTGAAAATTTGGCATTTCTAGGTCGCCGATGATAACGCCGTAACATCACCACACTGGGCATGTTCATTTTGAAATTTACACTGTTTATATAGATATCATCATAATGCTTTATGATATCCACTTTTTCTTGATAATACGCTTTTATAGCATTCTGCCAACTAATCGTGCTTAATGGCAGTAAACTTAAGGGCTGAGCATCGGCATTCAATAATAGTACACTTGACATGTATTTTCTTCTCGTTATAAAAATATTTATCTTACGATGTACTTAATAATTTTACTATTTGTCTCATTCTACTTTGTGTCATCTTAGGCAAAAATCTCTTAGTTTCAGAATAATATACATATTCTGCCTGTTGACGTTGAACAGGAGATAGTAACTCAGGATGACGTTTGCGAATCTCTTGCAATGATTGCTCACGGATATCCTCTCTTGATTTTGGCTGACCATAATCAGCTAACATTAAAATATTAGCTTCTTGGCGTCTAATAGACCGTTGGTAATTTGATTTTATCAAAGCCGTAGCAATGTAATCCCATTTACCTTGTTTTATATAATCTCCGATGTAGAATCGGTAGGTGCCCGTCCCCACATACTTGAAATCTCCTGTGAAGAAGTACAAACTGACCAAAGCATCATATTGTGTCTGACTTAACGCATTAACGCTTATAAGTCGTTTTAATTTACGCTCTGTTTCTTTCCAACGACCTATGAATTCACTGTAGCTCGCTGATTCCGTTAACCCATTTGAATCAATTTGTGTTTCTGAACCATAACCTATTATAGTTTTTCCATCTTGAATCACTTGGTAAGGATTCCATCCCATATATGCCAACGCAACTGAAATAACTTCTTTGCTAGATTCTAGTTCGGATAATTGGACCAAATCATATACCAACGAGCTATTTTTAGGAACAAAAATATCCCATTCAATCAAATTATCTTCTGTTATCTCAGGCACTTGATTGAACATTACTTGAGGTCTCCCTTAGCTTTTGTCCAATCAGTTTGTTTAGCATTTACACCTTCCCATGGATGGTGCTCGGGAACACGATTAGCAATACTCACGGTAACGTTTCTGTTGGCAGGCAAATTATTCACAAAAGGAGCCAACGCATTAGCTGCCTGAGGACCATTCATATCAATTCGGTCAGCCGTTTCTATATGGTGGCGGCTACGAATGTTAGTTGTACCACCAGCAGTAGTTTTCCAATCACTTGCTACCAAAAAGTCCATATCACCCACAGTAGTTTCAACACGAATGCCTTGAGGACCTATTGCCTTGATATTGATGTTTTTGTCAGCTTGCATATTGATATCGCCTTTAGCATGAAGATTGAAATCATCCTCAGTGTGCATACTAATTTTGCCTTTAGCATAGATATCTATATTACCTTCATCATCTAATTCAATCCAACTACTGCCATCATGATTGTTTACAAATATGAACCTATTCGTGTCATCAATAAGTATTTGAGCGCCATCTTTTGACCTGATTCTAATATTTTTACTGTTGCCACTTTCATCACCATCGTCCATAGTCAACACATGACCTTCCGCGGTAGTGATACCAAACACTTTGCTAGGTGTTTCTCGGCGAGCACTTGATGCGCTGTGACCCCTCGCAGCATCTTCATATAGTCCTTGCTCTTTCATCCATTTCATAGGATTAGGGTCGGCTGGTCTAACTTCTGGATTACTTAAATCTTCTGGATTCTTTTCACCTGTTTGACCAGGAACAATAGCTCCTCCTTCATAAGCATCACCGCTCGCACGGCCGCCCATCATAAAGTTTCTGTCAAACGACATTAATGAGCCTAAAAGAAAACCTTGCTCACTACTGGCTGAATACGCAACAAGTACCGTAGTACCAGGCGCTGGAGGTTGTGGCCACATACCGTATGATTTTACCGTACCATTAATACTTGTTAAATCCTCGCCATATACTTCAACCGCACTTGAAACTTGTAGAGGGTCAGTGTGTCCTCCAAAAGGAGTGACTAATTGAACAGCACGAAGTCCATCCATTCCTCTTTCATGTGGTGTCTCGGGAACTTTACTCGGAGCACCAAGGGCAGGTATATGTACGAATACTCTACCCATGTAAGTTTTATCTTGTGTATCCGCGACAACAGCCAGATAAAGATTACTCAGAACATTGATATAGTCTAAGTTTTCTTGGTGTCTCTGTGCTATGTTTTTATTTGTCGTCTTTTTTGTATATCCCATAATAACCTTTATAATTGATCAAGTTGATTTGCTACAAGCGCAACGGCAGTATTAATCTCCCGTTGACATGTTAGTTGTTGTGTGAATTCACCGCCGGCGAATCGCGATTCTACGATGACTACACGATAAACACCACTGCTTACCATATCCATTTCTTTGCCAAATGGTTTATCAGGCTGAGCAATGTTTTCATCTGGATTATATGTAGCCAATGCTATCAGTACACCGCCGTGATACAAATATTTCTGTAATGATTCTTCGCTTGTACTATCTACTATAGCCGCATCAACAGAAGAGCCAGACGATGGCGCTGTATCTAATACTGCACCAGGAGTACCTAACCAGAATGGGTCACCTTTTATACTTAGCTCCGCCTGAAGACCGTTAGATGCACGGTTGTGTAATTCTGCCAAACGAATAGAATCTATCGTAGCTCCTGCCAATTCTGGCGTAGTCATTTCTGTTATACGCAATAACGCAGGATTCATAGAAACATAGTTATAATTTATAGATTCTACATATGACCTGCCGGTAGATACATTTAAATCTTCCAGATATCTCACTGCTCCATAACCAGGAGATGCCTGACTTGGAGGGAACTGCTCATATATCGTTGGATTCAATTCTCGTTCTAATGCATTGATAGGAGCATAAAACGATGTGATATCACTAGGATTAACCACTGGTGGTGCAAGCCCGTTATCATTGTAATTCTGTACAATTCCACGTGCTTGACTTTCCTGATACAATTCATCAAACGTTGGAATATCTACTGCGAAATCATCTATCGTTTTTGGTTTATTCCTAGATGATTCCATTACAAAATTTGGCGGCAAAGGTGGCACAGATTGCGGTGTACTAATAGGACCTTCTTCCGTCTTAGAACCTGTTACCATTTGTGTGGCAGTAGGATATAACTTGCCGTCAATTGGATATTTTGCCGCTGCAAACATCATATTAAAATGTATCTCAAAATCCAAAACTTCTGTGTTTTCACCTGAGTAAAGATATGTATATTTTTTTCTTATAGGCAAAGAATCAAATCTTGCTCGCTGTACTCCGGCATTTCTCAACTTACTTTGTTGGTCAGCATATGATTTTTCAATATCACTATACTCTTGCGAAGTTGTAACTATGAATATTATTTCAGTTATTGGTTCGCCTGTCAATGCATCAGCGTCTTCTGTTACTTCAGTGGTGGATATAACCTGAACAATAGGCGTAGGTGTAATCGGGTCTGGCTTTTTAGTTTCTTGCCACTCTACAAATGCCGGGACGTTTGCTTGTACTTTTTGTTTTATAAACTCAACTATGTTATTACCAGGTGCTAAGTCTTCGGTTAGTTTCTTCTCTACACCATGTGTCTCAGCAGGCGAAGGTTGTTTCTCACTTCTTAATCCACCCCATAAACTATCAACTACACTCGTAGGGAAAGGTACTATTTTGTTAATAGCTTCTGGAGTTTGAAGTAATTTTTGTAATGCGCCACTTCTAGCTCCTTGTTCATCTATCTCAATACGATATCTAAATGAAGAATTTCCAGAGTTACCATGCGCTGGCTGTGCTCGCAATCTAGGCACATACACATCATTCAATGTACTTTCAAGATTTTTTATAAAATCTCGCATAGTCTCTATATCATTAACACTTATTGTAGTTTCAACGACCGCTTTCTGGATAGCTGTAGTAGTTCGTGTAGCCGCCACAATATTATACATTGTGCCTCTAGTAGTGACTTTGGCATCTACCGACTGAATAGTGAGTGTGTATAAATGAACACCTGGATATCTTTTAACTCTATCAGTACGATGGTCTCTGCCCAAAAATTCAATCTTCAAAACATACTGAGCACTTTGCATTGTTTGCCAACCAAAATTGCCTGTATAAGATAGTATTCTATCCAAAAGTTTGAATGCTAGTGGTTCATGTAGGTCAAATTGTATGATACCTGTAGCCATGCCACCAGTACTACTCGCACCCACAAGAGCACTTCGCATAAGAACATTGTCTATGGTATATCCACCAGTCACACCACTTTCAGCAATAATGATAGCATCTTTTTCACTGATACTGGCATCATTTTTTAGTGGCGATGGGTCGTTGGAAATCGCACTTGATACCATGTATAGCGTCAAGTGATAAGTTCCTAAATCAACGGTAGAAAGCCAGTTTTCGCTTAGTTTTGCCATTATATAAATTTCGTCGGTACGGTTAATTCCAGACCCGCTTTAAAGTCAATGATTGGGTCTAACAGAGTATCTTGATTAAAGAATGCAAATACCCACCAGACTTTAGGATTGCCATAAAGCTCGTATGCTAACAAATCTGGTCGGTTCTCGTATTTATTATCTATAACAACCGTTGTAGTTTGATATGCGCTTATGTCGCCAACTGGGTCAGTCAAAACATCCAGATATCCTCTACGGGTAAATCCTGTCTTTCTATATAAACTGTCTTTTTTGTATTCCATTATCCCCAGAATCCTCCACCGTTAAGTAATGCTCCTGACCTATACGCTCTCAAATCAAATTCTTTTTGTTTGACAGGAGCCACTTGTACAGCCAACTCTAAACTAGCCAGCCACATGGTAGGAACAGTGATATCACCCATAACATTGTCTGTGAATGTTATATAATCTGGCTCTTCAGACAACGCATAACTAAAGTTCTTCACTACAACAGGTGTATTTTTGAAGTGTAATGCTCCATAAGCACTAAACAATAACACAGGCGGTGGTGCGCCTGCTGTTTTTAATTTCTTTGCTTCTAAACCAAAATCCATCTTTGTCATAGATTTGAAAAACTGAAGAGCCGCGGCGCTCATGATAGCATCTTCTTCGTCTTGCGCAGTGAATGTTGCCTGAACAGATATGGTAGGATTTGCTGTATGAGAAAAATACTGCGCCTGATATATACTATGAGGTATATCGTATTCACCATATGCTGCGGCATGTGATATCTGAATAGTAGGCGTATATGGGAATACCACACCGCCAAACTTTTGGAGATTTGACATAATCCCTTTACTGAACATAGATGTATTACCGACATCCTTGGCCACTAACTTAGCCTTCTGATCTCTACCAACACCCTTTGAAAACACTTTTGCCACGGTTTTATCCTCATTAATATTGTATTTATACTCAAAAAAACATGCTCAAATTTACTTGACATTCATTCCAAAATGTTATATAATGTACCAAAATAGTTACATAATGCGTAAAAATGCTATCTAATGTAACAAAACAAGGACCTTACATACCATAATGGCTAAAGCACAACACTACTTAACTAACAAAGAAATACTTAAAGAAATCCATAATAGTAAAATGTCATATTGCTGGCTAATGGATAAAAAATATCACATGTATGATATCATCATCAATCACCTTGACGATATCAACGATAGTACCATCACAGAAGCCAAAGAAAACAAAGCAAAGAGACTACAACGACTTGCGCATGAAGAGCAAGTAAAACGGTGGGAAAGAGGTGAGCTAGACAAGAAAACAAAACCAAAAGCCGCTGATTTCGCTGTTGATCCAGAATCTATTTCTACTGAAGATATTGTTGTCCGTGTGATGACGTTTGACCACATTCCATTAGAAAAACGCAAAACTAATCCAAAATCAACCGCAGATAATCATAGTCGCTGTAACTTTCCTCCATTCAAACAATATGCCATGATTAATGGCGAATGGACAGAAGTAGCCCGCAGTCATTGGAAGGGTGACTTGACAGATGGCAAGTTTAGTGTTACACATGGTAGAACGAATGAACGCCTAGCATTTATGTACATGAAACTTTGTGAACGATACTCACAACGTAGCAACTGGCGTGGTTACACATATGTTGACGAAATGCGAGGACAAGCTATACTTCAACTAACGCAGATTGGTCTCCAGTTTAACGAAGCTAAGAGTGATAATCCATTTGCTTACTACACAGCGGCTATCACTAACTCGTTTACTCGTGTACTCAATCTAGAGAAACGTAGTCAGAATATTCGTGATGACCTACTAGAAGAGCAAGGCCTAGATCCAAGTTTCACACGCTCATTCAATGCTGAATGGGAAGGTATTCAAGACCGTGAAGGACTAGATAATTTTTACGGTAACAACAAAAAAGACGATTCAGAAGAGAAAGAGGAAGAATAAGTTGGCACAACTATTTGACGAAATCGTAATATGGACTGATATCCACTTTGGAATGAAGAATAACAGTAAAGCACATAACCAAGACTGTTACGATTTCACGAAATGGATGGTCGAAGAGTCAAAAAAGAGAAACATCAAAAAGGCGATATTCCTAGGTGATTGGCATCACCACCGTGCTACCATCAATGTCTCAACACTTAACTATACTATGAGAACATTAGAGCTATTAAATAGCTCATTTGACGAAGTGTATATGATTATGGGTAACCATGACCTGTACTATCGCGAAAAACGAGAAATCAACTCGTTGCCTATGGCCAAACTCTATCCAAATATTACTATCGTCAATGATGATATTCTTGTGAAAGATAATGTCGCTATCTGTCCTTGGTTAGTTGAAGATGAACATCATAAGATTTCTAAATTGAATGTGAAGTATATTTTTGGTCACTTTGAGTTACCACATTTCTATATGAATGCCATGGTACAAATGCCTGACCATGGAGGTGGACTTCGTGAAGAACATCTAAGTAAAGCAGACAAAGTATTCTCTGGTCATTTTCATAAACGACAAATAAAAGGCAATGTTGTATACACAGGGAATTGTTTTCCACATAACTATGCCGATGCGTGGGACGATGAACGAGGTATTACTTTCTTTAAATGGGAAGGTGAGCCAGAGTTTGTTAATTGGCCAGATGCACCTAGTTACAAAACAATTGAGATTAGCAAACTGGTAGAAGACCCAGACAAATATCTTGGTCCAAAAACACATTGTCGTATTTCACTTGATATCCCTATTACATATGAAGAAGCTAACTACATCAAAGAAACATTCCAACAACAATATAACCTCCGCGAGATTGCGTTGGTACCTAGCAAAAAAGAAGAACACGCTAAAGAATGGAACGCGGACGAAAGTTTACACGTTGAAAGTGTTGACCAAATTGTACTCAACCAACTCAACGCAATTGAAAGCGAAACAATAAAACCCGCAGTACTCATTGACATATACAACACACTCCATGTATAATAGTACATATTTTTCGTATAGATAAGGCATACAATGGCACTTAACATAAAGAACATAACAGTAAAGAACTTTCTTTCAGTAGGTAATGTGACACAGGCCGTAGAGTTTGACTCTGCTGGCCTGACTCTCGTCCTAGGGAACAATATGGACCTAGGCGGTGATGGTAGTCGCAACGGTACTGGCAAAACAACAATCGTTAATGCTCTGTCATACGCATTGTTCGGTAACGCATTGGTCAATATCAAAGTTGGTAACCTAATCAACAAGACCAATGACAAACAAATGCTGGTCACTGTAGATTTTGAAAAGGATGGCGTAGAGTATCGTATTGAACGAGGACGTAAACCTAACGTGTTTAAGTTCCTTGTTGGCGGTGTTGACTCCATGGAAGGTGTGACTGATGAAATGCAAGGTGAAGGTAAACTTTCACAGATTGCTATTGAAAAAGTACTAGGTATGTCCCACATAATGTTCAAGCATATCGTGGCACTAAATACATACACTGAGCCTTTCTTGTCTATGCGAGCAAATGATGCTCGTGCTCTTATTGAGCAACTGCTAGGCATCACACAACTTTCCGAAAAGGCTGAGCTACTAAAGACTCTAATCAAAGAGTCTAAAGACCGTATCCAAGAAGAGACTTATCGCATTGATGGCATTAAAACTGCCAATGAGGCGATTGATAAAAGTATCAAAGATATGGAAAGACGACAGGCGATTTGGGCTAAAAAGAAACAAGAAAGCATTGATGAGCTAGCTAACAAAATTGTACATTTAGAACGCATAAATGTAGATGAAGAGCTAAAATCGCATAAATTATATAAAGAGTTTAATGATAAGAAAACACAAATGGACACTCTCAACTCAGAGATTGCGAAACTTGTTACTGTCATTGAACGTGAAGAAAAACGCTTGGCAAAAGCCAAAGCAGACTTGGATGCTACACTAGAGCACAAGTGTTACGCATGTGGCCAAGACCTACATGACGAAGCACATGAAAAGATTGTAGTCACCAAGACAGATGCGGTAGCAGAAAGTGAGCAACAGTTAAGCGAAGATACTGCTTTGCTAGTTGAGTACAGAGAAGCCCTTGATTCGCTTGGAGAATTAGGTGAATGTCCTAAACTGGAATACAACACAGTTGAAGAGGCATATGAACACCAAACTAAGTTGGCTACTCTACAACATCAACTAGAATCTAAGATTGAAGAATCTGACCCGTATGAGGAACAGATTCAAAGTCTTCGTGATACTGGTCTACAAGATATTTCGTGGGATGAGGTCAATCGTCTAACTGAAATTCAAGACCACCAGAACTTTTTGTATAAACTGCTAACGAACAAAGACAGTTTTGTCCGTAAACGTATCATTGAACAGAATCTTGCGTTTATGAACAATCGCCTAGAACATTACATTACGAAGCTAGGTCTTCCACATGAGGTTCAGTTCCAGAGTGATCTTTCTGTAACTATCACTCAGTTGGGACAAGACCTTGACTTTGACAACCTGAGTCGCGGTGAACGTAATCGCTTGATTCTTGGTTTGTCTTGGGCATTCCGTGATGTATTTGAAAGTATGAATCATCCTATCAATCTCGTTTGTATTGACGAATTGGTTGACAGTGGTATGGATAGTATTGGTGTTGAGAACGCATTGGGTGTTCTCAAAAAGATGGAGCGTGAACGCAACAAGAATATTCTGTTGATTTCACACCGTGATGAACTTGTAGGACGAGTTAATAATGTTCTACAGGTTACAAAAGAAAACGGCTTCACTACATTTAATACTGAGATAGAAGTTATTGATGCCTGATAAAAAAGATAATGATATGACTGACTGGGAAATGAATGATTTACTCATTTACCAGTTGGCCAAACATATAGAAGAGAGTCCACATCCATATCAAGTAAAGGACCCACAGACAGATTTATTTGAATACGATGAAAAGATTTCGGTCGAAACCAGCAAATTAGGTATTGACATACTACAAAAAATAAACGATAATGGCAAGTAAGAGTAAAAACAAAGGAAAAGGATTTGAAAGAGAAGTCTGTAAAATTCTAGGTGAAATTTACAATGACAACTTTGAACGGGTTCCACACTCTGGCGCATTTGTAGGAGGTATTAATGCTTCCCGCAAAGCTACTCTTACTGAAAACCAAATTAAAGCATTCAAGGGCGATATCATCCCTCCTGACGATTGGAAGTATTTCAATTGTGAGTGTAAAAATTATGCGGATTTTCCATTCCATCATCTGTTACAGGATAAGGCCATTCCTGTATTAGAAATGTGGTTGGAACAAACACTTGATGCGCATGACGAAAATGATATAGACTTATTATTCATGAAATTTGATCGCAAGGGTATTTACCTTGCTTTCCCAACTAATATCAACCAACATCTACTAACATCTAGACATATTATCTACGAATCAAAAAAGTATGGCGCATGGACTATAACGTTCTGGTCAGATTTTAAACAAATATCAACCAATATAGAAAATTTAAAAAACTTAGCAATAAACGGCACAAACTAAAAAACTAATATCTACTAATATCTACTAATATCTAGAATTTTTAAGACAGAAGCTCCGCAAAATTACTGTTGTGAAACAGTATGGCTCGGCTATCTAGCACCTTGTTATGCGAGACTTGAACACCTCGGCAAGGTTAAAGACTACTCACAGAACCCTTACAAACTAGACTCAAGGTTGACGGGCCAGTTATATATTCCGTTGCGAAATCCATTCTGATGTGAGATGGTAAGCTAACAGGTTTTCTAGTTATCTGCTTCAATAGACTACCCTATCTTCGTGATAGGATGCCTTAAAAGACGACCCTACTGGTTAGCGCTTTTCTATTGTCGTAATGGTAGTAGTTACAGTAATGTAATGAAAAAAGACCCGGCTCTGATGAACTATTGCAACCGGGAGTCCGTTCAATGTGGTACGATTCGCTATGAACACATGGACTGCGCTGGTAAAAGCAGCAAGTAATTGAGGTACAGCCCAACCGCCTCCCCTTCCGTAACTGTTAGGTTTGCTAATCGTATGTATTTTCTCCTTTGGGAGAGGTAGAGTTCTATTCTACCTTAGATACATTTTGGCCGCCATAGGCTAAGTGTATCTAAGGTAGAATAGAGACACACACATGTAGGAGTGACAAAAATATGTTACGGAATATATAAGAATCAGTGGAAAGGAATAAAAAGAGTGTTTAAGCGTAAGCGTATTAACAACGAAGCAATGCCATTGCGAGTTGTTTTGTCCGATAGGACAATTTACTGCGACTAAATAGTGATACATTAATCTTTAAGCATCCGTGTGTCTAAAATATCCCTAGGAACTAATGAATGAATTTTGAAGAATTTACTACTGCTTTTCTTAAGTGGTCTGAAGAAAAAATTGAAGCGAAAAAAGCAGATGGCTTTGCTGTATGTCCTTATGCGAGAAAAGCACGACTTGATAATAAACTCCAGTTCTTAGATGCTCGTTCTGGTGACATGAGAGATATATTTCTCCAGTTTCAAAAAGATACGTATGAAGTAGGAATTGCGTGGATAGATGGGCGTAATTTGGATTTAGTACATGATGTGATTGAAGAGTTACATGAGGAGCATCCCGACTTGTTATACTTCATTAGTACGCCAGAATCAGGATTATTTGCTCAAAACTTCACTGGCTGTGTTTTTATACAGTTGCGTGATGATATTGTAGAAAAAAGAGGCCAACTACATAAGACAAGATATTATGATAGCTGGCCCGAGAAGTATTATAAAATGATTACAGGTAACGTTTAACGTCTTCTACTTTTCTTAGCGGCTTCGGCACGTTTTTCGTTTAAAAGATTGATACGTTCTACATATAATGCTACACTATTAACAGGCATTCGCATTATATCCTCATAACTCAATGCTCCGTTACTATGTAGAATAATATCTAAATAACCTGCTTCAGCGTTTTTGAGTTCCTTTGTATATCTTTCAACTATATCGTCTATTTCTTCCGGCCGACATGTAGCTATCAGCCTGCGAAAAAATTTGACATATCTAGCTCAACTTCTGTTGTCCATTCATGTCCGCATTCTTGGCAACGAGCCTTCATATTATTATTAATGCCACTTTGTCCCAATTCTTCTACTCGGTCACGAATCTTTTCATAATCTTCACGAGATATAGATTTTAACCATTCGTGAATCATATCTTGGTCAGTAATTACTTCGCTGTCAGGAATAGTTACACCTGCTACACAGTTAGCAACCAAATCAACTGTCAATTCAGCAATCTCAACAAAAGTCTTGCCAAAAATTTCATTTCTCTCGGCATCTTCCATATTAGATTGTGACATTAACGATTGAATCAATCTTTGTTGTTTTACTTGTTGAAGTTGAAGTAATGTACGGTCATGAAGATTAAATGGCTTGATATCTACTATGAACCCTTGGCTTAATTCCACACTTGTTTCTGCTGTGACAGATTTTGCAGACGCTAGTATTGTTGGACTATCAACCGTGAGCATATTCATACTCTGGCATGATGGACATTTAACATCTATGTCTAACTCATTTCCGTAACTCGCAGTACGAATAGCAAGCAAAATAACAATGAGGTCGCTCATCGGAACTTGGTCAGCGTCCTGTATGTCAGGACAACAACTTTTTATTAGTGCTCGTGTCGCTTCGCCATTGTATAGAGCATCTGGAGTTTTTGTTATCAACTCATCCCTAGCAGTCATTGGATAGATGGCTAATTCACCGTCTATACTCAGTGTTGGCTTTGGATTATAAAATCTCCCTCCTGATGGCAAGGAAATATAAAGGGCCGGCTTCCTATAAGCCGCTATTAAGGGATTAGTACTCATGGTTTTCTCCGAATAAATACAAGAACATGTAAATGCGTGTATTGTATTTATACATTAAGTGGGTAGTTAATTTTGGACCAACAATCAGTAGATAATATATTTCAACAATATCCATGGGCTTCGGACTCAACCCTCAAAGCTATCATCATGGCGATTACCAATGATGAGCAAGTTGTACTGCGGGAATTGCGTCGGATAAAAAGAGATTTTGAAGAATTATCCGATTCAACTGATAAGATGGATTCTTTACAACGGTCATTAAGTAGTTATGTATCCAAAGTTGGCGATACTGCTAAAAGTACAATGGGAACACTCACTCGTGATATAGACCCTATCGCTGGTACTGCTGAGTTAATGGATACCGTTGCTAAAGCTTCAGAGGTTTTGGGTGATGCGTCAGAGGATATTCTAAAATCTGGCAGCAAACTTATAAAAAATCCATTTGCTAAAGGGTTACTAAAACTCACCGGCGGCGCAGCGGATTTATTAGGAAGCACTGCTGGTAAATTAGCTGCGGCAGGCGCTTTAGTTGGTAAAGCAATTTCATCATATGATGCTGAGATGCGAGCTTCTATTGATATGGGCGCTCTGAGCGATAATCTGGATGACTTCAATTTATTAAAAGACAACGCCGCTGGATTAGGTATGAGTCTCCAGGAGTTATATGGTGCTATGGGCGATAGTATGTATGCATTCACTAACATGTCTGGCGGCAACACATACGATGCTCAACTTCAATTTACTAAATTCGTACATGCACTTAAAGATGGGCCAGAAGCAATAAATCGGCTGGGTTATTCTGTCGGAGAATTTTCCACGAGATTGGCAGAAGAAGCCAAGATGTTATATGATATCAGTGACTTGGATTCACTGAATCAACAAACACAGAAAAGAATTGCTGAGGCATTTACAACGTCTACTGAAATAGCGACCATGCTTGCCAATGTCACTGGTGACAAACGAAGCGAGTTATTGGCAGAACGTGAGCAAGCCAAAACAGATGTTGATATTGTCACCGCAATGAGAATTAACCAAGAAGAGTTTCAAAAAATGTATGGCGAAGCTGGCCCGGCAATGGTTAATGAAGCATACGGAAACTTGGCAATGGCTGCTAAAATGCTTGGACCAGGATTACAAGAATTGATAATGGATGCAACGAAACGAGGCATTCAGAATACACGTTTTGATACCGATATAAAGAACGACATAGGAGAAGAATTAGCTACGCAATTATCAGCATTCCCTATGGAAACGCAAGAAATGATTCTAACGGCAATGCAGGCAGTAATTACTGACGCTGATTCGGCGGCAACTGATTCAATGTATATGCTCCGACGATTCGGTGATGCGGCAAAAACACTCGCCAATCAGGATTTTGCTGATGCTCGTGGTAATGAATATTTTACAACATTCAATGAAAACTTAGCGCAGGCAAAGAACACTGTCAAGTTATTAAGCAAAAAATCATATGATGAATTAAAGGATGACCTTTTGAATGTCGGCACCCTAGCCGACACAGCGGATGACGCAATTGAGGTTATAGATGGAGCCAGAATATCATTGAGAAATATGTATTCTGCGATTATTCCTAAACATAGAAATCTTCAGGCATTCCTTGAGATATTTGAATCATCACTAGGATTAAGTGTTTCTGCTATTACTACTATGTTGCCAAGTGGTACATTAGACCCAAAAGAAGCGGCTGAAGAGCAATTAGCAAATATGCTAAAAAAACAAGAAGCCGACCGCCAGGCTCTTGATGATATGAAACGATATCAAGAGATATTAGATAGACCTACATCATCAAATGCGAAAAAACGAGTAGCACAAAAACGTATAGACCGAATTTTGTCAGAAAGACAGGTATCGGCTCAACAAGATTTAGAATTTAGTGCCAATCGCAAAATATCGTTGGGCGATGATGGCAAAACTGTAGTAGTGAAAAATCCAGACGGTTCAAAGTCTATAATGAATGTTAAAAAAGGCGAGACTGTTAATACTACCGCAGATGGAAAAGTATTCGTTACCATGGATAGTAAAAAGTTAGTGCCTACTACCATGACCAATGCCGAAGTTCCTCTAACAAATTTGTTGTCGTTAATTGGCAAAGGCGAAGCGAGTGGCAGTTATGATGCGAGTAATAATCCTACTGGTTCGGATTTAGATACAAGTAGGGGCGGTAAAAAGCTAACTGAGATGACTATTGCCGAGGTGATGTACTGGCAAAATGAAGCGAGTCGCAGCGAAAGGTTAGGTGCGGTAGGCAAGTATCAAATGATACCTTCAACATTCAAGGAAGCAGTTGAACGAGGAGGATACGATAAAGATGCTATCTTTAATGCTGAAATGCAGGATAAGATGGCAACTGATTGGTTCTTATTGGGTGGTGTTAAACGTCCTATGCTGTCTGCTTTCCTAAAAGGTACGCCATACAACGGTCGTGAAGTTTCCGTGGAGGAAGCAATGACTGCTGGAGCTATGGAATGGGCAGCATTGCCTGTGCCATATGATATGGCAGGAAGAAATCGTAGAGTTCGTGCGGGAGAATCATACTATGAAGGTGATGGTCAAAACTCTGCTAATATTAGTATTGATGCGTATAGAAAGGCATTGATTGACGCTAAGAATCAATTAGCAAATAAATCGGAGCAGCCAAAACCTCAGAAAAAATCTGTGCCCGATATCAAAGAGCAAGTAGAAGATGTATTGACAAAAGACAAGTTGTCCGCGCCACCTGTTGTTGATGTAAAAGAGCAAGTAGAAGATGTATTGACTGAGAATAAGCCTTCGGATGTGCCTGTTGTTGATGTAAAAGGACAGGTCATAGAGGCATTAGATGAACACGAGACTAAAACTTCACAGGATATTCGCACGACCGACCAAAAAGAAGATAAAACAGAGACTCCTATTCCTTCACAGGCATCTGTGCCTGACATTAAAGAGCAAGTGGAAAGTGAATTAGAGAGACAAATAGTTGAGCCATCTTCTGAGCCAACGCCTCATATACCGTACAAAGACTTGACACTGGAAGCAAGGATACAGGCGGTAGAGGAAAGTATTCGTAGAAACAAGGCATACGAAAACCCTAACAAGAGAGTGATAAAAGCATTTGAAACCGAGTTAGCATCACTGCGCCGAATGGAGGCGAAAAATGCCGAAGCGAGTATAAAACGCAGTGAAGAACAGTTAGTAGAGCAATCTGAAGAGACTATGCCTGATTTGTCAAGCACTGTAGAGGTTGATATTCCTTCAACCTACAGTGAAGACAATCTTGCTGTAAATTTCGCTAAAGGTATAAATGAAGACTATGATTCTCATCAAGAAGAAAAATCGCAACCTAAAGTAAAAACAACACCTCAGCCGACGGCAGAGCAACGCTGGGAATACGAAGGTGAGTATTTGACTGAGGAAGAAATTAACAATAGATTTGGTTTAGGTCAAGATGAGATGGCCAATGAGAATATTGACCGGTTGGCATATGAAGCATCGGATGTATTAAATGATGCACTAGGGGAATTAATCAAAGCTAATACACCGCCGACTCCGAGTGAGTTTGGTGATACAACATATGGAAATCCGGCGGCAATGCCTCCTGCGTTTTCTTCTCCTAGTGGAAAGGCAATTCCTTCGGTTTATGACACTTCGCAGTATCCACAGTCTGCCACCGGGCAAGAAATTGAAGAAGAAAAGCGAAATTCTGAGAAACCTGAAACAGACTCAGTTGCAGACATAACGGAATATTTGAAAAAATCAAATGCGTTGGATAATGAAATAAATCGCAGAATGCGAAATATAGGCACGACACTTCACCGTGCCAATGCGGCAGCATATCAGAGGACAGTGTAAATGGCAACAAATAACATACGATTACCAGACGGTTCAACTATTGCGATACCAGCGTGGGCTTCGGAAAGTACTTTACAACAGTTGTTGATAGAGGCAAGAAAAAATAGTACTAATCACGAAATGGTAGAAAATGCCATTAGGTCACTTGATTTAGATTCTGAAGAGTTTCAAGATGCGTTAGCTAATTTAGATGGCGCTATCCGAGACGCGGCTAAAAAAGAGAAAGAAAAAAGTAAAGCAATCACTGATAAGTTAAGGTCTTCTGGTTCTAAAATAGCTGGCGCTTTAAACGATACTTCTCGTCCCTTAACAGGTATGACAAATGCTATGGGTGCTCTTGCTGAGGGTGCCGGAGGCGTCACATCCGAATTCCTAAAAGGCTCTAAATGGGCTAGTAAATTCGGCGATAAAGCATCTATGCTAGGCGATGTAGGTGTTGCGGCAGCTGGTACATTTATGACCTGGGTAGGTTGGAATGCCGCTAAAATGGAGCAATTTGCTGAAGCCCAGCAATCTATGATTGATAGTGGTGTCATATTCTTTGATACTTCAGGCGCATTCAACGATTTATATACTCAAGTTCAGCAAAATGGTATAACATATGCTCAATTAACTAATGTAGTTACACAATATGGATTTGGTATCGCTGGATTATCAAAAGGCGTGTCAGATGGTACTAAAGTATTTGCGGACTTAATAAGTGGTGACGAAGGCATACTCAAACTGTCAGATAAATTTGGCGACTATGGGTTATCACATGATGAATTGATGAATGTTTATGCCCAATACATTGAAACGCAAGTGCGTCAAGGAAGAATCAATGGTGACATTGAATCTAATAAAAATGCTCTAAACGAAAGCTTTAACAAATTGATGTTGGAAACTACAGCGTATGCCAGTTTGACTGGTATGAATCGTAGTGCTGTTCTGAAGAGTATGTTAGACGGCATGAATGATGTAATGCGTGGTTCGGCATTAACAGATTTAGAAAAATCCGGACACGGAGATGTTGCCACACGAGTAAATGAAACATTAAACGCTTTAGGTTTATTTGCTGAAATGTCAGGCGAGTCAGGAGCTAAGCCGTTGTTTGACCAGCTTCAAAAGGCGATGATTGAAGGCATAGCGGTTCATGCGGATAATCCTAGTCTATTCAACATAGAGCATCAACTATCTAACAATCCAGCACTACAACAACTGGTTCGTCAATCGGGTTTATCTGACTTGTTGAATAGGGTAGGCAAAGGCGAAGAAGTAGCATTTGAAGAAATGACTGAATTTTTCAATGCAGGTAGATTTGCTGAGCAAGCGGACCAATTTGCTAAGTTATCTGGCAACACGAGTGAGTTGGCAGAGTTGGCATGGACATTATCTGTTGCTGAAAACGAAATAAGAAACAGAACCAAAGATGTAGGTGAAAAAATCAATGAAGCTGGTGGATTTTATGAGTATGTCAAGAGAACCGGCGAGTTGTCTGAAATAGCTGGACAATCTGTTGTTTCTATGAACAACATGACTACTACTTTCATACAAGCACAAGAAGCAATAACACTGGATTTACAGTCGTCTTCCGAGACAGTGAAGGAATTCACAGATATAATGCAGAAAGCGACCGATTGGGTCAAAAAAGCTGTGAATGGAACTGGTGATGACGTAACCGCACCGCCTACAAATGAATTGGATATAAATTCACTTGACCCTTCTATGGATAGTTGGTGGAATGATGTGTTCTTGCCAGCCTCCGAAGGGTTGAATCCTATGCGGCCGCGAGTGGATACTAACGCTAGTTATATTACTGAGCCTTATTATAGAAATTTCAACACTCAGGAAATAGAAGATGACGCATTTGCGGAAGAATTGAATGCTCAAATAGAGAAATTGAAATCTGAAGGCAAAACGACACAAGAAGCTAGGGCGGCTGTTGTACAACAATATGGCATAGAAAAACTCAAAGAAGCTGGCATGATTGGTCTGAGAGATTTCAGTAAGTATGCTAAAATAGTAGATGGTAAAGAGGTAGAAGTATCCAAGCAAGAATATGACTTGGCTGTTAAGCCTGAGGTTTTATTGCCGACTGTACAACATGAATTAAAACCAGGCGAAAAAATAGAAGTTACTGATGAAAGAAACAATACACTGACTGAACCTGTTCAAGTAGAATACAACGATGTAACAAATTCCGACACTGATGTACAACAACCTACTATTGTTGATATACGAGGATTTGATGATAATAATATTGAACCACCTAGAGTAGTTGTCACGAATGAACTTGAAAATCCAGAGATTGTTCCAAAAACTACTGTTGAGATACGAGAAAACACCGACTCCAGAATTGAACCAAAAGAATCTGTTCCAGTAGTACCAGAATCAGTAGATAGAAATGTTCAACCGACTATTGTTGAGATACCAGACCCTGTTCATACGAAATATTTAGAAACAACTGTTAATCTTGAGATGGAACAACCAGACGATGTAAAGGTTGAACATGAAATACTTCCTGCACCATCTCCAGCTACAATAAATGTGAATCATAATGTTGAACATGATGTTGATTCTGGGCCTGTTAATGTAGAGCACGAAATAGCTGAACCAGCCATTCAGACACGTCCTTCTGTTAAAACTGAAGAGGTATCATCTATCAACGATAGAGTAGCAAACGAAAATCTTCAGGTGAAAACACCAAGGGAAACAGAGAAGCCAGAACCTATACAAACTACATCCAGAACGAAAGTTGAGCTTGTTACAAATGAAGAAAAAATAGCTGATGCGTTTATTACGGCTGCTGGTATCGTACAATCAATTCGTTCTGATAGTGATAATCCGGTATCTGGTCAAGTGTTGAATCAGTTCAAAGTGCGTCTGGATGATATGTACGATGAATATGATGTAGGAGATACAAATAACGATAATAACATAGACATTCGTGATATAAAAGAAGCTTTACTTGGCAAAGAAACTATGTTAAAATTACTCAGTGAGATGGAAAGTATTGTCGGCGAATTCAAAAAACTTCAAGCCGAATGATAGAATTTATAATGATATAAATAAGACTATATTAGATTACTACAGGAAATAAAATGTCTTGGAAAAAGCACTTCACCCGCTATGATGGCTCAGATGCGCCTAGAGCGAAAACAAATAGATGGCAGTCTTGGCTACCAGAGGTATATTCTGGGCAGCCTAACCGTATTGAGCGTTATGTTCAGTACGACCAAATGGACATGGATAGTGAGGTAAATGCGGCACTAGACACTATTGCTGAATTCGGCACACAGCCAGATACAGAGACATTGCTGCCTTTCCGTATAAATTATAAAACAGAAATGACTGAATCAGAGGTACGAGCAATTGAAACTTCTCTGAAGCAGTGGTGTAACATCAATGATTGGGAGCGCCGCGCATTCAATTTATATCGTTCAACTATTAAATACGGTGACCAGTTCTTTATTCGTGACCCTGAGACATGGAAACTTATTTGGGTTAATCCGGCAGATGTAACTAAAGCAGTTGTAAATGAGTCAAACGGTAAAGAAATTGACCAGTATATTATAAAAAATTTACAGTTGAATATGCAAGATTTGGTAGCAACTGATACTCGTAAAATTCAAAATGCTGGTATTCAAACACAAGCAGGTTACACTGCTAATCCTGGAACAACCGGCAACTGGCAAGGTACTGGTGCTAATAGCAATGAAGAATTCGCTGTTGATGCAAGTAATGTTGTTCATATTGCCCTAACTGACGGCATGAACATTGGCTGGCCTTTTGGTTCTTCTATACTAGAAAACATCTTCAAAGTATACAAACAAAAAGAGCTATTAGAAGACTCAATTATTATCTATCGTGTACAACGAGCGCCAGAACGCCGTGTATTCTACATTGATGTAGGTAACATGCCAGCGCACAAAGCAATGTCATTCGTAGAACGAGTTAAAAACGAAGTACACCAAACACGTATTCCTAACCGCACAGGCGGTGGTACAAATGTAATGGATGCTGCATACAATCCGCTATCTATCATGGAAGATTACTTCTTTGCCCAAACTGCTGAAGGTCGTGGCTCTAAAGTAGAAGTACTACAGGGTGGTGATAACCTAGGCGAGATTGATGACTTAAAATACTTTAATAACAAGTTGATGCGTGGTCTTCGTGTTCCTAGCTCATACTTGCCTACTGGCCCAGAAGACGGCACTGCTCCATACAATGATGGCCGTGTTGGCACAGCATTGATTCAAGAATTCCGATTCTCAAAATACTGTGAACGACTACAGCAAATCATGCTACCTGCTCTAGACAAAGAATTCAAACTATTCCTTAAAAATCGCGGCATTGAAATTCCTGCTGGCATGTACGATCTACAGTTTGGTGAGCCACAATCGTTCAGTCAATATCGTGATATTGAGTTGGATGCGGCTCGTGCTGGATTGTTCGGACAACTTGAAGGTGTTCCGTATCTTTCACGCCGATTCGCTCTTAAGAAGTATCTTGGTCTTACTGAAGATGAGATTACAGAGAACGAAGCTATGTGGCGTGAAGAGAATCGTGATGATTCGGCTCCAGAACAAGATGCCAAGGGTGAAATGGATGCTCTAGGACTTCGTGCTGGTGATATAGATAATTTTGAGCCAACAGAAGTGGATGATGAGTTTGGCGATGATGCGGCGGCTATGGATGACCAAGCGGCACAAGACTTTGATAGTCCTATTAGCGGGGCAGAAGGTGGAGAAGAAAATGAGATTTAATGAAGTAGAAAGAAGCGCAAAAGATGACGAATACGGCAAGTGGGAGATTGATGATACCCGCCGTCCCCGTTTGACATTGAAACATTTGAATAAAATGCGTAAGCGCAGAGCGGCTGCTGAGGCTGAACATGCTACTGAAGCGGAAAATTGGCGCGATATGTATGCGCAGGCACAGGGCGAATAAATACTACTATAATCGTATTTTAAATGATTTTTTCTCAAAAAACGCGGTTTTAACCGCGTTTTGTCTTACTTACAACCAAAACACATTAAATATAAGTGTTATAACCTATCTATAGAAAAGGAGATTTACAAATGAGTGCTCAAGACCGTTATACAAAAATTATTGAGTCTCTAGTAAATGGTGAAGAAGCAAAAGCTTCAGACCTACTACATGAGGCTTTTGTTGAAAAAGCTCGCGAGATCTGGACAGACCTTGTTGAGCAAGATGAATTGGCTGAAGAGGAAATTGAAGACCTAGATGAAGGTTTTGAAGATGACCTTGAAGACGATGAAGATGAAATTGATACAGAAGAAGCTTTTGTTGAAGCAGAAGAAGATGAAGATGACATGATGGAACCAGAAGCTGATATGGAGCTAGCTGGTGACGAAATGGACTTTGATGCTGATGGCGAGTTAGACGACCACGAATCAGAACATTCTGAGCTTGAAGACAAAATGGTTTCTGTTGAAGATGCTCTAGCTGACCTTAAAGCTGAATTCGCTAAACTAATGGGCGAAGAAGAAGCTGAAGACGAAGGCGAAGAAGGCATGGAAATGGAATTCGGCGGCGAAGAAGAAGGCGAAGACTTTGAAGACGAAGAAGAAGTTGAAGAAGAATTCACTTTTGAAGATGCTGATGAAGAGCTAGACGAAGAAGTTGAAGAGCTAGACGAAGCTGCTGAACTTAAAAAAGTTGGCAAAGAAAACGCAATTCATCCAGTAGATATGCCAAACGGCGAAGATGGTAAAGCATCTCCAGCAATCCAAAAACCAGCGGCAATGGGCGGTGACCTATTACCAGCAGGCGGCGGTAAGAAAGAAGCTGGCGGCAAAGTAAAAGCTCCTAAGCAAATGACTGGCTTTAAACACCCAGGCGAAGGTGCTAAACTTGAAAAAATGTCTAAAGGACATGGCGTAGAGAAGAAAGGTGCTAAACCTGAAAAACCAAAAACTGACTCTATGATTAACAAAGCCCCAGGCACTAAGAAATAATTATGCGTACACTAAGAGAGCAACTTACATTCAGTCAGGCACAACTTGTTACCGAAGCGAAAGACGAAAACGGTAACAAGAACCTGTTCATGGAAGGTATTTTTGTTCAAGGTGATAAGCGCAATCAAAACCAGCGTATCTATCCTGTAAACGAGATTGGTAAAGCAGTCAAGTCTATACAGGATAGAATACAGTCTGGTGTATCAGTATTAGGCGAAGCCGACCATCCAGATGATTTAAACATCAATCTAGACCGTGTATCTCATGTTATTGAAAACATGTGGATGAACGGTTCGGATGGTTATGGCAAACTTAAAATTCTACCTACTCCAATGGGAAATATTTGTAAAACCCTTATAGAGAGTGGGTGTAAAATCGGCGTAAGTTCACGCGGTTCGGGTAATGTGGATGACAGAGGTTATGTCAGTGATTTTGAAATAATCACCGTGGATATCGTAGCAAACCCAAGTGCTCCGGATGCATTTCCAGACCCGCTATACGAGCAAATCATGCGTGGCAATAGAGCTAACATTCTTATGGATGTAGCAAATGCAGTCAACCATGACAAAAAAGCTGAGAAGTACCTACAAGAAGAGGTACTTAAACTTATTAACAACCTAGACATTAGGAGAAAATAATGGCTCATGCAATCGAACAACTCCTAAGTTCAGAAGTGTTATCAGAGGAAGTACGCACTACGCTTTCAGAAGCGTGGGAAGCAAAACTATCTGAGGCACGTGAGGAAATCACAGCGGAACTCCGCGAAGAATTCGCGAATCGTTACGAAAGTGACAAGGCACAAATGGTAGAAGCTCTAGATGCAATGCTAGGCGATACTATTCGTGCTGAGCTAGAAGAATTTGCGGCAGACAAACGCGCTGTTGTAGAATCAAAAATCAAGTATGAAAAGCAAATTGCTGAACATGCTAAACTTCTAGATAGCTTTGTGATGGAATCACTAAAGGGTGAAATCAATGAATTGCGAGATGATCGCAAACTTCAAGAATCAAATTTTGAGAAACTTGAAGGATTCGTGATGGAGCAACTAGCTACTGAACTTAACGAATTCCACCAAGACAAACAAGAACTACTTGCTGAAAAAGTACGTCTTGTTAAGGAAGGAAAGAAAATGATTGCCGAGGCGAAGAAAGAATTCATTTCTAAAGCAAGTGCTAAACTAGCTAATATTGTAGAATCTACATTATCTAGCGAGTTGGGTATGCTGAAGGAAGACATTCAAACAGCGAAAGAAAATATGTTTGGTCGTAAGATCTTTGAAACATTCGCTGCTGAATTCATGGGTTCTCACCTAGCTGAAGGCACTCAAGTTTCTAAACTATCACAGGAATTGCTAAGTGTGAAAGAACAACTTGAAGAATCACGCAAAGCTATTTCTGAAAAAGAAAAGCTAATTGAAGCTGCTGAGAAGAAAGCACGTAGAATCGCAGAAGCGACTTCTCGTAATGAAAAACTTTCTGCTCTATTAAGCCCATTAGCCAAAGATAAGCGTGACCTAATGAACAATCTACTTGAATCTGTTGCTACTAACAAACTTGAAGCAGCATTTAACAAGTACCTACCAACGGTTCTCAATGAATCAACCGGTAGTGCTCATAAGTCACAAAATAAACAACTAAACGAAGCTCGCACTAGCGAGATTACGGGTAACAAAGCTCACGCGCAGAATTCTGAAAGTGACGCTGAGATTATTAACCTTCGTAAATTAGCCGGTATCATTAATAATTAAG